>Ga0078972_1004145_pt1 | contig 40955 bp, 40 predicted proteins | sample YelNatPaOPGAMG01_FD_67568 | JGI IMG/M metagenome (GOLD analysis project Ga0078972, IMG submission 67568) | Hot spring thermophilic microbial communities from Obsidian Pool, Yellowstone National Park, USA - OP-RAMG-01 (SPADES assembly) (version 2) | ecosystem: Environmental > Aquatic > Thermal...
CGGCGCCAGCCAGCCCGCCAAACCCCCACCCAGGGGTCGGGCCGGGAGCGAGCGGAGCTCAATAGCCGGCTGCTACCCCTGGTCGCGGCAAGTTCCTTTACCTGGCACAGGGCTACGTGAGCCCAGGGATACTCAGGGTGACATAAGCGGGAGTTCGAAAACGCCCCACCCCGCCAAATGGCGTATTGACAGAAGGCACCGGGCGGCGTATAATCCACACAGCACATACCCCCCGGGGGTAGAGGGGCAGGATGGAGCCAGAAGCAAAAGAGGAGCTGTTGCTGCGCTTGCGCAATATCGAAGGGCATATCCGGTCCATCGAGCGCATGCTCGGCGACGACCGTGCCTGTGTCGACGTGGTGCGGCAGACGCTGGCGGCCAAGCGCGCTCTGGAACGGGTGAGCCAACTGCTCGTCGCCAGCCATCTGCGTGCCTGTGTGGGCGTGGGGCCCGGGCGAGACCCCGACGGCGAGCGCGAGCGCGCGGTGCAGGAGCTGCTCGATGTGCTCCACCTCTCGGGGCGGCTATAGGGGCGGTCCTGTCCATGTGTGCTTTTGCGACGGCGCGCCGCGGGCCACTGGTCTCTCACGGGGCCTATGCGGTCACCACGCTTATCCAGAAAGCGGGGCCGGGGGCATGGCCGTGTCGAGCGACCGCGCAAGTACGAACACTGACGGAGGAAACCCACTGTGGAGAAAGAAACCCTCTACGTTCCCAACATCTCATGCATGCACTGCATCCGCCGCATCAACCAGGCGCTGAGCAAGGTCCCCGGCGTCAAGGATGTGCAGGGCGACGTGGAGACCAAGAAGGTCACTGTGGCCTACGAGGGCGCCGATACCATGGCCCGCGTGCGCGAGGCGCTGGAAGAGATCGGCTATCCTGCAGCGTGAGGAACTGGGGGAACTGAGGGAACGATGGGACTGACGGGAAGGTGCCCAACCGGCCCGTCAGTTCCGCAGTTCCTCCAGTTCCCTCAGTTCCTTGCTAAGAGGGGCATCTATGGACAAAGTTGTGATTCTGCCCGTTTTGGGCATGACCTGCGCCAACTGTGCGCTGGCCATCGAGCGCGCCCTGAAAAAGCTGCCGGGCGTGCAGGAGGCCACGGTCAACCTGGCGCTGGAACAGGCCAGTGTCCGCTACGACCCCGCTGCCCAGCCGCTGGCGGCCCTGATCCAGGCGGTGGAGGATGCCGGCTACCGTGTGGTTGTCGAGCGAATGGAGCTGCCCATTCAGGGCATGACCTGCGCCAACTGCGTCAGGGCCATCGAGCAGGCGCTGGGCAGGCTCGAGGGCGTCGTCTCGGCGAATGTCAACCTGGCCACCGAGCGGGCGACGGTGGAGTACGTGCCGACCCTGGTGGGCCGGGCGCAGATGGTCAAGGCGGTGGAAGACGCGGGCTATCGCGTCATCGACACGACACTGGCAGAGCCAGCGCGTGATGTGGAGATGGAGGCGCGCCAGCGCGAAATCCGCACCCAGCGCCTCAAGCTCCTGTGGAGCGTGCCCATCACGCTGGGCATCATGCTCTTGAGCATGCTGCCCGACATGGGCCTCCTGCCCGACTTTTCCTGGCGGCGGCTGCTGCTCCTGGCGCTGGCGACGCCGGTGCAGTTCATCATCGGCTGGCAGTTCTACCGGGGCGCCTACAAGGCGCTGCGCAATGGCGCCGCCAACATGGACGTGCTCATCGCCCTGGGCAGCTCGGCTGCCTACCTGTACAGCCTGGCCACGACCTTTGTGGTGCAGGGGCCGGTGTTCTACGATAGCGCGGCCACCATCATCACCCTGATTGTGCTGGGCAAATACCTGGAGGCGCGGGCCAAGGGGCAGACGTCGGAGGCCATCCGCAGGCTGATGGGCCTGCAGCCGCGCACGGCGCGGGTGCTGCGCGACGGCGCCGAGGTCGACGTGCCGGTGGAAGAGGTGGTGCCCGGCGATGTGGTGATCGTGCGGCCGGGCGAAAGGATCCCGGTCGACGGGGTGGTGCTCGAGGGGCACTCGGCGGTCGACGAGTCGATGATCACGGGTGAGAGCCTGCCGGTGGCGAAGGGGCCGGGCGATCGGGTGATCGGCGCGACGGTCAACCGCCAGGGACTGCTGCGCTTCACGGCGACCAAGGTCGGCAAAGACACGGTGCTGGCCCAGATCATCCGCCTGGTGCAGGATGCGCAGGGCTCGAAGGCGCCGATCCAGCGCCTGGCCGACCGGGTGGCGGCGGTGTTCGTGCCCGCCGTCATCTCCATCGCCGTGGTCACCTTTGTGGTGTGGATGTTCGTTTTGCCCGCTGCGCTTGGGCCGGGCGCGCTGGTGTTCGGCATGCCGTTGGGCTTTACCCGCAGCCTGCTGAACATGATCGCCGTGCTGGTGATCGCCTGCCCGTGCGCTATGGGACTGGCCACGCCGACTGCCATCATGGTGGGCACGGGCAGGGGCGCCAGCATGGGCATCCTCATCAAGAGCGGGGGCAGCCTGGAGCGGGCCGGCGAGGTGACGGCAGTGGTGCTCGACAAGACCGGCACCCTGACCCAGGGCCAGCCGGCCGTCACCGATGTGGTGGCCGTGCGCGGCGACGAGAATGAGCTCCTGCGCCGGGCAGCCAGCGCGGAGCGCGGCTCGGAGCACCCGCTGGGCGAGGCCGTGGTGCGCGAGGCAGAGGCGCGGGGCCTCGAGGTCCGCTCGCCCGAGGAGTCGCAGGCGGTGGTGGGCCAGGGGCTGGTGGCGCGCGTCGATGGGCACCGCGTGGTGGTTGGCAGCCCGGCGCTGCTGGAGGCCGAGGGCGTGGGCCTGGGTGCGCTGGAGGAGCGCCTGGGCGAACTGCGCCGCGGGGGCAAGACGGCGGTGGCGGTGGCCGTCGACGGGGAGCTGCAAGGCCTTATCGGCATCGCCGACACCCTCAAGCCCACTTCGCGGGCCGCCGTGGCCGAGATGAAGCGCATGGGCCTGCAGGTGGTCATGCTGACCGGCGACAACCGGCAGACGGCCGAGGCCATTGCCGCCCAGGCGGGCATCGACCGTGTGCTGGCCGAGGTGTTGCCCCAGGATAAGGTGCGCCAGGTGCAGGCGCTGCAGGCCGAGGGGCTGGTGGTGGCGATGGTGGGTGATGGCATCAACGATGCGCCCGCCCTGGCCCAGGCCGATGTGGGCATTGCCATCGGCACCGGCACCGACATCGCCGTGGAGGCCGCCGACATCGCCTTGATGTCGGGCGACCTGCGGGGCGTGGCGGGGGCCATCGCCCTCTCCAAAGGGACGTTGCGCACCATCCGCCAGAACCTGTTCTGGGCGTTCTTCTACAACGTCATCGGCATCCCGGTCGCGGCGCTCGGCTTCCTTAGCCCGATGGTCGCCGCCGCGGCCATGGCCTTCAGCTCGGTCTTTGTGGTGACCAACTCGCTGCGCCTGCGCGGCTTCAGGCTCGAGAGGGCGGCTGTGGCCGAGGAAGAGCCGGCCAAGGCCGGCGGGGTGCGCCTCTTCACCCGCCCCGGCTGCACCGACTGCGCCGCTGCCAAGCAGTTCTTCGATGAACGCGGCATCGGCTACCAGGCCCTGGACGTCATCGCCGACCCGCGGGCGGCCGAGGAGGCGCTGGCCCTGGCCGGCACCCACGTGACGCCCATTATCTGTGTGGGCGAGCGCGTGTTCATCGGCTTTGAGGCCAACCGGCAGGCCATCGAAGCCGTGTTTGCCGGCGAGCTGGCGGGCATGCCGCTGGCCCGGGCCGGCCGGTAGGCGACCGGTGCGAGGCGGCCCGTCGGCCTGGTTGGCCACGGAAACGGGCTCGCGGGTGCTCTCGCGGTCAGGAAGCCATCCTGGCCCTGGTTTCTCGCTGCCCCGCAACGGCAGGGGGGCCGGCGCACCGGCCTCCCTGCCCAAACGCGCGCCCCCAAGTCCGCTTTCCTCCGCTCGGTTGTCGGATTCCGCAAGGCATGGTAAAATCGCTCTCCGTCTTGAAGGTCTCGCCGTGGTTATGTCGTCTGCTCTCCAAGGGAGGCGCCAATGGGTCGCGCTACGTGGCAGAGGTGGGCCGCCGCAGGCGGGGCGGTGCTCGCGCTGTGGCTGGCGGCGCTGCTTCCGGCCCGCGCCGATGGCGTGGTGCGCATCTTTTACTTCTATTCTCCCGAGTGCTCGCACTGCCAGGCTGTCGAACGCGACGTGCTGCCGGGCATCCGCGAACGCTATGGTTCGCGCCTGGAGATGCGCATGTTCGATGCACGCGAGCCGCACAACTACCAGGTGCTGGTCAAGCTCGAGCAGCAGTACGGCATCCAGGAAGGGGGGCTGCCCGAGGCGTTCATCGGCCAGAGCGTGCTGATCGGCGAGAACGCCATGCGCGACTCGCTGGCCACCACCATCGACCGCTACCTGGCCGCAGGGGGCACCGAGTTCCCCAGCCAGGATATGCCGGTGCCCATGCCCACGCAGCCCACGGCCACCCCCATCCCGCCGGGGGCGACGATCAACCTGGCTTACTTTTTCAAGCGGGGCTGCAGCGAGTGTGACCGCGCCAGCTACGACCTGATGCTCATGAAGACCCGCTACCCCAGCCTGAAAATCACCTCGTTCGACATCGCCGAGCAACAGCCCCTCTGCGAGGCGTTGGGCCAGCTGGCCGGGCTGCCGGCCGACAAGCGGCTGGTCACACCAGCCGTGTTTGTGGGCAGCGATGCCCTGGTGGGGCCGGACCTGACGGTGTTCAAGCTGGATGAGCTCCTGCAGCGCTACCAGGCGACCGGGGCGCCCCCCGTCTGGGAGCGTCTGCAGACGCAGGAGGCGGCGCAGAGCATCATCGAGCGTTTTCGCTCCTTCGGCCCGCTGACGGTGGTAGGCGCAGGGCTGATCGACGGCCTGAACCCCTGTGCCTTTGCGACCATCGTCTTTTTCATCTCATACCTGGCTTTCCTGGGGCGCTCGCGCAAGGATATGCTGCTGGTGGGCGGGGCATTCACCCTGGGTGTGTTCGCCACCTACCTGCTGGTGGGGCTAGGGGCGCTGCGTTTCATCCAGGCGCTGTCGGGCATCCAGGTGGCCGGCCGGGTCATCTACGGCCTGATGGGGGCGGCCTGCCTGGTGTTTGCGGGCCTCAGCGTGCGCGACGCCTGGCAGGCCCAGCACGGCAAGCCCGAGGCCATGCAGCTACGGCTGCCGCGCTTCCTGCAAAAGAGGGTGCACCAGGTGATCCGCGAGCACAGCTCGCGTTCGGCCTTTGTGGGCGTGGCCGCCGTGACGGGGATGGTAGTTTCCCTTCTGGAGCTGGCCTGCACAGGCCAGGTGTATCTGCCCACGATCCTCTTCGTCCTCGGCGTGCCGCAGCTCAGGCTGCACGCCGTGTCGTACCTGGTGTTGTACAACCTGGTCTTTGTGGTGCCGCTCATCATCGTGTTCGTGGTGGCAGCTCTGGGCACCAGCTCAGCTCGCCTCTCGGGTGTAGTGCAGAAGCACACTAGCACCATCAAGCTCCTGACGGCGCTGATCTTTGCGCTATTGGGCGCGTGGCTGCTGGTGACCGTGTTGTGAGAGGCTGAGGGATGCGAGGGATGCGCAAGGGCGGGGTGATCCTGCTGGCGCTCGCGGTGGCGCTCGTGGCCGCGGGCTGCGGAGGCGCGGCCAGCGTTGGCACGCAAAAAGGCAATGTGGCGGCGGATTTCTCGCTTGCTACCCTGGATGGGGGCGCAGGCAACCTGCGCGACTACCGGGGCAAGGTGGTCGTGTTGAACTTTTGGGCCTCGTGGTGCGGCCCCTGCCGCGCCGAGATGCCCGACCTGCAGATTGTCTACAGCGAGCTGCGCGACCGGGGCCTGGTGGTCGTTGGTGTGAACCAGGGCGAGGCGCGCGACACCGTGGCGGCGTTTGCGCGCGAGTTTGGCCTCAGCTTCCCGATCCTGCTGGATGATAGTCAGAGCATCGCCCGCAAGTACGGGGTGCGGGCCTACCCCACGACCTTTATCATCGGCCGCGATGGCGTGATCCGCAACGTCATCGTCGGCGGCCCGCTCACGCGCTCGGCAATCCGCCGCGAAGTGGAGGGGTTGCTCAAGTGAAACGACGCATGCTCGTGGGCTGGGCAGCGGCCCTTGTGGCAGGGGTCTGGCTTGCCGGCTCTCTCGCGGCTTGCGGGCCGCAGGTGCCCGCCCGGGCGGCGAGCGATCCATCGCCCGCGCCCAAGACCGCCGTGCCGGCGACGCCCGCCCCGCGGCCGGGCCCTGCCGTGGTCGGCAAGCCGGCCCCCGACTTTGCGCTGCCGACCATCGCCGGCAAGACGACGCGGCTCTCCGACTTGCGCGGCCAGGTGGTACTGGTGAACCTCTGGGCCACCTGGTGCCCGCCGTGCCGCATGGAGGTGCCCGAGCTGGTGGCTGCCTACGATCGCTACAAGGGCCGAGGCTTTACCGTGCTCGCCGTGAATCAGGGCGAAGCGCGCGACCAGGTGCAGGCCTTCGCCGGGCAGTATGGCATGGCGTTCCCCGTGCTGCTCGACCAGGATGGTGCCGTGCTCAGCAGCTACCCGACCCGTGGCATCCCGGCCTCGTTCCTGGTCGACCGGCAGGGCGTGTTGCGCCAGATTGTGGTTGGCGCCATGGACCGAGACGAGCTTGCGCGGCTGGTCGAGCCGCTCTTGGGCAGCTGAGGGGACGGCATGACGAAAGTGACGGACCTCGCCGCGGCGACGCGGCGCCGGCGGCCGCCGACGGCGGCCATCGTGGTGGGGCTGGTGGCCGTGGCGGCCATCGTGTACCTGGTGTTCTTCAGCATGGGCGGCGCAACCGTGTACTCGCTGACGATCCCAGAGCTGCAGGCCAAGGGCTCTGCGGCGGTGGGGCAGGGGGTGCGCGTGTCGGGGCTGCTCGATGCCAAGTCGGTATCGTTCGACCCGCAGGCGGTGCTGCTCAAGTTCAATCTGGTGGGCGATGGCCAGACGCTCCCCGTGGTGTACAAGGGAGTCAAGCCCGACAACATGCGCGATGATGCCGAAGTGATCGTCGAGGGCAAACTGCAGCCCGACGGGACGTTCCTGGCCAGCTCGCTCCTGTTCAAGTGCCCGTCAAAGTACGAGTCGGGCACGCCGACCCCGGCGCGGTAGCTTTCCGGGCACACTCGCTGCCCGGGGGCGGCCAGTCGGGTGAATTCCGGGTGTCTGCCGGCTAGAAACACCCCAAAAGGTTCCGCTCCGGGTTTGTGCTCAGCATAGCGCCCGGACGGCGCGTTTGGCACAGGCCCCGTTGCCGCGGCAGGCGTGCCTGGCACGAGGGAGGAGTTATCCGCAGATGATGACAGATGTCGGATCGGCCGCCCTGCTCTTGGCGCTGGTCTTCTCGCTCTACACGGCGGTGGCCGGGTTGCTGGCGGCGCTGCGGTTGCGCTCGGACCTCCTGGCGAGCGCGCGCCGGAGCGCGGTGGCCACGCTGGCGCTGGTGACCCTGGCGGGCGCCGTGCTGGTGGTGCTCCTCTTCCAACGCGACTACCAGGTGCTCTACGTGTACCAGCACGTCAACTCGTCGCTTCCCCCGCTCTACACCTTCGCCGCACTTTGGGCGGGCCAGGAAGGCTCGCTCCTGGTGTGGCTGTGGCTGCTGGCGGGGCTGACGGTGGTGGCGATGCGGCAGCGGGCGGCCTGGAGCCGGGAGTTGGAGCCCTATGCCCTGGCGGTGCTGGGCCTGGTCGAAGCCTTCTTTGCGCTGCTCCTGTGCCTGGTGAGCAAGCCTTTTGTGCTCCTGCCGGCGCGGGCCGTCGACGGGGTGGGGCTCAACCCTCTCCTGCAGAACCCCGGCATGGTCTACCATCCCCCAACCCTCTTCCTGGGCTACGCGGCTTTTACCATTCCCTTCGCCTATGCCGTCGCAGCCCTGGTCACCGGCCGCCTGGGCGAGCAGTGGCTGCGCGGCATCCGCCGCTGGAACCTGGTGGCGTGGACGTTTCTGGGCATCGGCATCCTGTTGGGGGCCCAGTGGGCGTACGTGGAGCTTGGCTGGGGCGGGTACTGGGGCTGGGACCCGGTGGAGAACGCTTCGCTCATCCCTTGGCTGACGGCCACGGCGCTCCTGCACTCGGTGATGATCCAGGAGCGGCGCGGGCTGTTCAAGGTGTGGAACCTGTTCCTCATCATCGGCACCTTCCTCTTGTGCGTGTTCGCGACCTTTATTACCCGCAGCGGGTTTGTGCAATCGGTGCACGCCTTCAGCCGCTCGTCCATTGGCTACTACTTCCTGGGGTTCATCGGGCTGTGGGCCGTTGTCTCGCTCTGGCTGATCGCGGCGCGGCGGCGTGAGCTGCGGTCGGATGCCATCGTCGAGGCGGTGCTGTCGCGCGAGGGCACCTTCCTGCTCAACAATATCCTCTTCACGGGGCTGGCGCTGGCGGTGCTCCTGGGGACGCTCTTCCCGGCGCTGACCGAGGCGCTGTCGGGCACGCAGATCGCCCTCGACCGCAGCTTTTTCGACCGGGTGAGCGGCCCGGTCACGCTGGCGATGCTGGCGCTCCTGGGGGTGTGCCCGCTGTTGGGCTGGCGGCGCGCGGGTGGGCTGCGCTCGGCCCTGCCGGTGTCGCTGGGGGCGGGGGCGGCGACGGCACTGCTCCTGGCCCTGGTGGGGGGCATGCGCAGTGGGCTGGCCCTCTTCGCCTTTGGGCTGATTGCCTTCGCGGCTACGACGGTAGTGGTCGAGTTTGCGCGGGGCGTGTATGCGCGCCGCAAAGTGGCGGGTGAGTTGCCCCATGTGGCGCTGGTGAACCTTGTGCGCAAGAACCGCCGCCGCTACGGCGGCTATATCGTGCACCTGGCTGTGGTGCTGATTGCCCTCGGCATCACGGGCCAGGGGCTCTTCAAGAGTGAGCGCCAGGTCACCCTGCAGCGGGGCGAGGCCGTGAACATCGGCTCGTATCAGGTGCGCTTCGAGGACCTTTCGTCAGAGAGGGCGGCCGACCGCGAGCGCCACGTGGCCACGATGGGCGTCTATGTGCGCGACGAACGCATCGCGACCTTGCGGCCCGAGTACAACTTTCACTACAACGTGCAGCAGTACGTGTCGGAGGTCGCCATCCGCAGCACCCTGGCCGAGGACCTGTACGTGGCCATGGCCGGCATCTCGGCCGATGGCAGCGCGGTCACCTTCCGCGTGCTGCTGAACCCGCTCATGATTTGGCTATGGATTGGCGGGGCGGTACTGCTGATCGGGACGGTGATTGCCTTTTGGCCGGAGGGCCGGCGGCAGGTGCGCGTGGCCGTTCCGGCCGTGAGGAGGGCGGCCTCATGAGCGTGCTCATTGTGCTGTTGCTGACCGCCGCGGCGGTGGCCTATGTGGGGTACCCGCTCCTGGTGGGGCGTGGGCAGAGGCCAGTGCTGCTCTCGGTGGAGCCCGAGAGTGTGGTGATCGCCGGGGTCGCCTATGCGAGCGAGGAGGAGTGGGCGCTCGACCGGGCGCTCGACAAGGCCGAAGACGGGGTGCCCGAGCGGCAGACGGGCCCCTCGCTGCAGGAGGTCGATGCCGAGATCGAGCGGCGCGTGGCGGCGGTGCGCGCCCAGCGCCGCAAACAACAGGCCCAAGGCCAGGTGAAACGGACGGTCTGCCCGGAGTGTGGCAAGCCCTTCCAGGCGGGCGACCGCTTCTGTGCGCGCTGCGGCGCGCCGCACCCCAACGTCTGCCCGCAATGTGGCGAGCGGCACCGGCCGGGCGACCTGTTCTGTGTGCGTTGTGGCGCAGCGCTGCCAGGAGGACAGGAATGATGAGGAGGTTCGCTTCCCTGCCCTTGCTGGTGGTGGCCCTGTGGCTGGGCCTCTCGGCCGCAGCTCGCGCCGATGGCGCAGTGGTGCAGGGCCAGGTCGTCAACGGCACGGCGGGCACGGCGCCCTCGCTGAGCGGGCTGCAGGTGCGCCTGTACCTCTTCTCGGGGAACACGCTGAAGGAGACGCGGCGGGTGAACACCGACGCCCAAGGCGCCTACCGCTTCGAGGGCGTGCCAACCGGCAGCGCCTGGGCGGGCATCGTCTCGGTGGAGTACGCGGGGGTGGAGTACGAGGGCGAGCCGCTGGACCTTTCCAGCGGCACCGACTTTGCCAGCGATGTGACGATCTACGAGACGACGACCGACGACACAGCCCTGAAGGTCGACCGGAGCCATCTGATCGTCGAGATGGGCGCCGGCCAGCTCGAGGTGACCGAGCTGGTCGTGCTCAACAACACGGGCGACCGCACCTACATCGGCAGCACCGAGGTGGTGCCCAACCGGCGGGCCACGGCGCGGGTGCCCCTGCCCCCCGGCGCCAGCGACGTATCCTTTTCGAGCGAGGACTTGGCCAACGCCATGGTGCGCACCGGCGAGGGCTTTGTGGATACGCGCCCCATCATCCCCGGCCAGCAGCAGTACGTGCTCTCCTACGCGCTACCTTGCGAGGGCTCGACCTATAACCTGACCAAGCCCATCGCCTACCCCACGGCCGCCATCGACGTGCTGGTCGACGCGCCCGGCGCCGAGGTGAGCGCGCCGAACCTGGAGCGCCTGGGCGTGCGCCAGGCCGAGGGGCGCTCGTACCAGCACCTGAGCGGGCAATCACTGCCGGCGGGCACCGACCTGACCATCCGCTTCACCGGCCTGGGGCAGCCTTCGTCGGCGCAGACCGGCCTGCAGGGCTCGGCGGCGGTGGTGGGCACGCCCGAAGCGCCCTGGTGGCTGAACCTGGTGCCGCTCCTGGCAGCGGTGGCGCTGGCGCCGATGGTGGCGCTCAGGCTGCGCCAGCCCGATGCCGAGCCTTGGCCCTTGCCGCAGCGCCGCACGGCTGCGGCGATGCAGGCCGAGCGCGACCGGCTGCTGGCCGCCATCACCGACCTCGATGAGCAGTACGAGGCGGGCCAGCTGGAGGAGGCGGCCTACCGCAAGCAGCGGCAGGCCGTGAAGGACGAGCTGATCAACCTGATGCTCAGCCCACAGAGCAAGGAAGGCGATGCAAAGCGTGAGCAAGACGGGCGCGGAACCCGCGGCCCTCGAGACGAGGGGCCTCGAAAAGAGGTTCGGCCGCGTGGTGGCGCTCTCGGGCGTCGACCTCAGGCTCGCTGAGGGCGACTTTCTCACCCTCTTTGGGCCCAACGGAGCCGGCAAGACGACGCTGATCCGCATCCTGGCGACCTTGATGCGGCCCACGGCCGGCCGCGTGCTCATCGGCGGGCTCGATGTGGCCGAGTGCACAGCCCAGGTGCGCAAGCTGATCGGCGTCGTCTCGCATCAGACGTTCCTGTACCGCGACCTGACGGCCGAGGAGAACCTGCTGCTGTACGCGCGCCTCTACGATGTGCCCGACCCGAAGGCCGAGGTGCGCAAGGCGCTCGAGCGGGTGGCGTTGGGCCACCGCGCGGGCGACCCGGTGCGAACCCTCTCGAGGGGCATGCAACAGCGTGTCTCGATTGCGCGGGCCGTGCTGCACGACCCGGCTATCCTGCTCCTGGATGAGCCGTACAACGGGCTCGACCAGCACGCGGCGGCGAACCTGACGGGCATCCTGCAGGAGATGGCCCTGCGCGGGCGCACGGTGCTGATGACCACCCACGACCTGGAGCAGGGCCTGGCCCTCTCGAAACGGGTGGCCATCCTCAGCGCTGGCAGGCTGGCCTACGAGGAGCGCGCGGCCGGGCTGACGGCGGCATCGTTCCGGGCGCTGTACATGGACGTGGTGGAGGGCCGGGCCTGATGGGCTTCTTACGCAAGACCTGGGCGCTGATCGCAAAGGACCTGGCCGTCGAACGGCGCACGCGCGAGGCGCTGACCACCATGTTCGTGTTCAGCGTGATGGTGGTCGTCATCCTGAACTTTGCCTTTGAGCTGCGGGTGGAGAACGTGCGCCAGGTGGCACCGGGGGCGCTGTGGGTGGCGTTCGCGTTTGCAGGCGTCTTGGGCCTGAACCGCTCGCTGGCGCGCGAGCGGGAGGATGGCTGCCTGGAGGGGCTGATGCTGGCCCCCGTCGACCGCACGGCGATCTTTGTGGCCAAGGCGGTGGCCAACCTGTTCTTCATGCTCGGCTCCGAGGCGGTTGTGCTGCCCCTCTTCACGGTGCTCTTTGGCATGAACGTGGTGCGGGCCGACCTGGCGGCGGTGATCCTCTTGGGCACGGTGGGGCTGGCAGCGGTGGGCACCCTGCTGGCCGCCATGGCGGTGCACACGCGGGCGCGCGATGTGCTCCTGCCCATCCTGCTCCTGCCGGTGAGCGTGCCGCTGCTCATTGCGGCGGCCAAGGCCACCGGCGGCCTGCTCGATGGCGCCGGGCTGGCCGGGGTGGCGGGCTGGCTGCAGTTGCTCGGCGCCTTTGACGTGCTCTTTGCGGCGGTGTCGTACGTGCTGTTCGAGTACGTGGTGGAGGAGTAGCGAATGATCGCACGGGAACGGGCCGGCCTGGTGCTCGGCGGCCTGTCGGGGCTGGCGATGCTGGCGGCCATCTACATGGCCCTGGTGTATGCGCCCACCGAGCGCACCATGGGCGCGCTGCAACGCATCTTTTACTTTCACGTGCCGGTGGCCATGGTGGCCTTTGTGGCGTTCGGTGTGGCTTTTGTGGCCAGCATCGGCTACCTGGTGAGCGCCGAACGGCGCTGGGACGGCCTGGCCTCGAGCGCGGTGGAGATCGGCGAGGTGTTTGCCTCGCTGGTGCTCCTGAGTGGCATGCTATGGGCGCGGGCTGCCTGGAACACCTGGTGGACCTGGGACCCTCGCCTGACGACGACGCTGGTGCTCTGGCTCGTCTATGCGGGCTATCTGATGCTGCGCAACAGTGTCGAAGACGAGGGGCGCCGGGCGCGCTATGCGGCCGTGCTGGGGATCGTTGGTTTTGTGGATGTGCCGGTGGTGTTCATGGCCATCCGCTGGTGGCGCACCATCCACCCTGTGGTGTTCGAGGCCAGCGGGGTGAACCTCGAACCGGCGATGCTGACGGCCTTCATGGTGGCGATGGTGGCGTTCCTGCTCTTGTTCGCCACCCTGCTCGTGACGCGGGTGGGGGTCGAATCCCTCGCCGACGAGGTCGAGTACCTGCGCAGGAGAGTGCAGTGATGGACAGTTGGGTGCTTCTGGTGGCGGCCTATGCCCTCATCTGGGCCTTTGTGTTTGGCTACGTGATCTGGTTGGGGCGGAGGCAGGCGGAGCTGCGGCGCGAAGTGGAGCTTCTGCGCAAGGCCGTTGAGGGGGAAGGTGGCCGACACCGGCGTGACCAGTAGACAAGGCGTCGTGGCGGGCGACGCAGCAGCGCGGCACGGTGCTGAGGACACAGTGCTGGCCATGACCCATCGGCTGATCTTGGCTGTCACGCGGCACTGGCTGGCTGTGGTCAACGTGGCGATGGGGCTGGTGCTGGGGGTGGCACTCCTGGCGCCCTGGCTCATGCTGCACGGAGCGCCCGGCGCCGGGCAGTTGATCTACCTGATGTACCGGCCGCTCTGCCACCAATTGCCCGAGCGCTCGTTCTTCTTGGGCGGGCCCCAGGCGGCCTACACCCTGCCCGAGCTGAACGCGCACCTGGGCTACGAGGCGCCGGCGCGCTGGATCGGCGATGCCCAGTTGGGCTTCAAGATGGCCTTCTGCGAGCGCGACGCGGCCATCTATGCGGGCTGGCTGGCGGCGGGCTTGGGCTTTGGGCTGGTGCGCAGGCGGTTCAGGGGCCTGTCGTGGCAGGTTATGGTGGCCCTGGCGGTGCCCATCACGGTCGACGGGGTGGGGCAGCTCTTCGGCGCCTGGGAGAGCACCTGGTGGATGCGCGTCATCACGGGCGTGCTGTTCGCAGTGGGCACGGTGGGGTTTGCCTACCCGTTCATCGAACAGGCGATGAGAGAGGCCGAGGACGTAGCCCTGCGCAGCCTGGAGGAAAGCGATGCCGGCAGCAGATAACCTGAGCGTAGGCCTGGCGTTTGTGGCAGGGCTGCTCTCGTTCCTTTCGCCGTGCCTGTTGCCGCTGGTGCCGGTGTACATCGGCTACCTCAGCGGCACGACGGTGGCCGATCAGGGGGCGCCGCGGCTGCGCGTGCTGGGGCATGCCGGCGCTTTTGTGGCGGGGTTTGGGCTCGTCTTTGTCACATTGGGGTCGCTGGCGGGCCTGGCCGGCTACCTGGCCACAGCGCCGAACGGGCCGCTGGGCGTGGTGGGGTGGCTGGCTGTAGTGTTGAGCCAGGCCGCGCCCTGGCTGGCGCGGCTGGGGGGCGTGGTGCTCATTGTGCTGGGCCTGCACCTCACCGGGCTGGTGCGCATCCCCTGGCTGTACCGGGAGATGCGCATCGAGACGGGCTCTGTGCGCGGGCGGGGCCTGTGGGCATCGCTGCTGGTGGGCATGGCCTTTGCGGCTGGTTGGACCCCCTGCGTGGGGCCGTACCTGATGGCCATCCTGATGCTGGCCTCGAACAGTGGCACGGTGGGGCGTGGCGCATTCCTCCTGGCCGTGTACTCGCTGGGGCTGGGGCTGCCCTTCCTGCTGGCCGGGGCGGCGTTGGGGGCCGTCTCGGCGCAATTGCGGCGCCTGAACCGCTACCTGAATGTGGTGTCGACGGTGGGCGGGGCGCTGCTCATCGCCATGGGCGCGCTGCTGGTGAGCGGGCACCTGCAGTGGCTGAACGCCTTCTTCAGCAGGCTGTGGCAGCCGCCGGTGGGCTAGGCCGTGTCTGCCAGGCCGGGTTTCTAACCCGGCTGCCACCCCTGGTCGCAGCAAGTCGTTTGCACCGGCGGCCGAAAACTGGTATAATCTATCGCGTGACGGGGCGTAGCGCAGTCCGGCTAGCGCGCAGCGTTCGGGACGCTGAGGTCGGAGGTTCAAAGCCTCTCGCCCCGACACAAAAAGAGGGCAGCCCATTGGGCTGCCCTCTTTGATTCCGGCAGCGTGCTACCGGCCCGCGGGGCCGTGGCTGGGTGCCCCGGCCTCTTTGGCCCGCTGCCACAGCTCCTCCAGCTCCTCGGGGGCCAGCTCCTGGGGCTGGCGGCCGGTGGCGGCGGCCTGCTCTTCGACGGCCACTACGCGGGCCATGAAGCGCGCGGTGGCCTCGCGCAGGGCGCTCTCGGCATCGACCTTGAGCCAGCGGGCCAGGCTGACCAGGGTGAAGAGCAGGTCGCCCAGCTCGTGGGCCTGCTCCTCGGTCGACTGGGCACGGCGCAGGCCGGCCAGGTGGTGCTCCACCCGCTCCCAAATGGCCTGGATGCTCGGCCACTCGAAGCCGATGCGCGCCGCCCGGCTGCCGATGGCCTGGGCGCGGGCCAGGGCGGGCAGGGCGCCCGAGACTCCCTCGAAGGTCGACGAGACGCGGCGCGCCCCCTTCTCGGCGCGTTTGATCTGCTCCCAGTTGCGCAGGATTTCGCCGGTGCCCTCGACCGTCACCTCGCCAAAGACGTGGGGATGGCGCCGGCGCAGTTTCTGGATGATCTGCCCCACCACCTCGGGCATGGTGAACTCGCCGCACTCGGTGGCAATCTGCGTATGGAGCACGATCTGCAGCAACAGGTCGCCCAGCTCCTCGCGCAGCTCGTCCATATCATCCAGGTCGAGGGCGGCGAGCACCTCGTAGGTCTCTTCCAAAAGGTGCGGGCGCAGGCTCTGGTGGGTCTGCTCGCGGTCCCACGGGCAGCCCATGGGGCTGCGCAGGTGCGCGATGAGCTCCTGGAAGCTGATGAGCGAGCCGGGCTGCGGCAGGGGCGGGATGTACAGCGAGGTGAGATGGTCGGGCTCCTCGCGGTCCAGGTCCTCGAGCGGCAGAGGGCGGATCTCCTGCCCGGCGATGCCGGCGTTGCGGATGACCGTCACCAGGTGCTCGGGTGGGTAGACATTGAGCAGCGTCAGCTTGACATCCGACGCCACCTGGCGGCTGTAGAGCTGGGCCACGAGGGCGGGCCGGTCGGGGTCGAGGAGGGGGCTGTGCTGGTGCGCCAGGTCGAGGGCGTCGGCGATCTGCAGGCCCAGGGCGTCGATGCGCAGGGCGCTGAGGACCGGCTCGACGAAGCTCAGGCCGTCGACCAGGCGCACGGTGAGGCCGCGCTCGGCCGCGCCGTCGAGGATCAGGCGCACCGACGTTTCGCCCACCAGCGGGTGCCCGGGCACGGCGTAGACCACCCCCTCTGGGCGGGCGCCCAGCTCGAGCACCTGGCCGGCGATGGCCTGGTAGAGGGCCTCAAAGGTCTCGGCCGTGTCGTAGAGGGAATCGAAAGAGTGCACCGTGGGCCGCCCGGGCAGGGCGTCGACGACCGGGTGCCGCCGGGTGCGCACGTACACCTCACGGGCCTCCGACAGTACAGCCACCGCTTCAGACGTCAGGTAGCGCGGATCGCCGGGCCCCAGGCCGACGATGGTGATCTGTTGGGGCATGCCAGCCTCCTCGGGTGAATGGTGCGGGCATTATAGTCCGCAGTGGGGCGGCCTGCCAAGCGGGCGCTCACGATACATGCCAGGGCTTTTTCAAGTCCGGTCATTGTCACCCCTTCGCTCTGCTCAGGGCAAGCTCTGAGCAGGTTCTGCGGGCCTTGCAACGTGGCGAACGCCGGCCTGCGAAGGGTCCGAGCTACACATAACGCCGACTTTGAAAAAGCCCTGCGATACATGCCGGCGCAACTTGACAAAGCGGCCGCTCTGCTTAATATGGATTCTGTTGATGTGGGAGCAATGCGCGGCGCCACGGCCAGGGTCGACTGCCTTGACACGGGCGCCGCGCTTCTCACCGGCCGGCCTCACCCGGAGGCCGCCAGGCTGTGGAGCGGACACTATTCGGCAAGCCGCAGGGCGCGCGCCTTGGGCGTCTGGCGATGGGCGCCCGGTGCCTTGGCCGAGGCTTCGGGCTATGCGGCGGTTCGGATAGGCGTGCAGGCGTCGGTGACCATGAAGCTGACGGCGGTTCGGAAGCGCTGGGCCCTCCCGGCAGGCCAGAATCTGGCGCTGGTTGTGGCGGGCATCGTACTCGGGCTGTCTCTGGCCATCCGCTGGCAGGGCACGGCGACCCCGCCGCCGGATGCCCCGACCGCGCGCGCCCGCGCGGTGGAGGCCCTGCGCCAGTCGGAGCAGGAGCAGGAGCAGCTCAAGGCGACCATCGCCAGCCTGCGCCAGCAGTTGGCCGAGGCGCAGCGCCAGGCTGCCCAGCAGACGGAGCAGCTGGCGGCCATCCGCGCGCAACTGGAGCAGGAGCAGATGGCCGCCGGACTGGTGCCCCTCAGAGGCCCGGGCGTGGTCATCGTGCTCGACGACAGCCCGCTGACCCCCACCGGCCCCTCCGTCAAGTATGACGATTACCTCATCCACGAGTGGGACCTGCGCGACGTGGTGAACCTGCTCTGGAACGGCGGTGCCGAGGCCATCGCCATCAACAACGAGCGGCTGGTCAACACCACCTCGATCTACTGCGTCGGCTCGACGATCACCGTCAACGACACCCGCCTCTCGCCCCCCTACCAGATCCGCGCCATCGGCGAGCGCAAGCCCATCGAGGCGTTGCTCAACAACCCCAGCTACCTCGTGCTCACCCGGCAGCGCGTGAAGGCGAATGGCATCAAGTTCAGCGTGAGCTGGTCGAATTCGGTCGACATCCCTGCCTACTCGGGCACCTTCCGTCTGCGTTACGCGAACGCCGGGGAGGTGAAGCCATGAGCCTGCGCGGGCGGCTGGGGCTGACGGTGGTGTGCTTCCTCCTGGGCGTGGGGCTGGTGGCCCAACTGCGGGCCCGGCGCGGCCAGACCCAGCCGACCAGCGTCCTCAGCGCCGACCAATCGGCCCTCTTGGGCAGCCTGGTGGTAACCAACGCCGAGCTGCGCGCCGAGGTACAAAAGCTCGAGAGCGAAATCCAGACCTACCGGCAGGCCCAGGAGCGGACGGTGCCGCAGATGATGGAAGACCTGGAGCGCATGCGGCTTGTCAACGGCACGGTCGGGGTGGTGGGGGGCGGCGTGGAGGTGCGCCTGAGCAGCAAGGTCGACGTCTACTCGCTGCAGGACATCGTGAACGAGGTGCGCAACACCGGCGCCGAGGCCATCAGCCTGAACGGCATCCGCCTGACCATCCGCACGTCGCTGGCCGGCGATGACCGCACGATCACCGTCGATGGGCACCCCATCGAGCCGCCCTACGTGCTGCAGGCCATCGGCGACCCGAACACGATGGCCACAGCCCTCAAGCGCCCCGGCGGCCAGCTGCAGCAGACGCAGGCCAGCTACCCCGGGCTGGAGGTTACCGTCAAGACTATGGCGCGGCTCGTGCTGCCGCCGGTGCGCGATCGCAAGACCTTCGTCCTGGCCCAGCCGGTGCAATAGCCCCGCTCCGCGGGCGGAGCCGGCGGGGTGCAGCTTGGGGGAGCAAGGCCAAGCTCGGGCTCCCCGAACCCTAGTGGCCGCAGGTGGCGCAGGAGCCTCCCGAGCACGAGGCGCAGCCTCCGCCGCCGCTCACCGGCGCGGTGGACCCATCGGCGCTCTTGGAGAAGGAGGCCACTCGCGAGGGCGCCCGGCGGGCACCCTCGGCCTGGCAGTGGGGGCAACGGGTGGGTTGGTCGGCCTGAGACATCGGGCGCAGGACGTCGAAGCGCGTCCCACACTCGGGGCAGACATACTCGTAGATCGGCATTTGGTCTTCCCGTCTGGCGAACTGGTGCCGGCGCAAGGCCGGCGTCACATCCTCTGTGCGTATTCTACTCCCCGGTGCAGGCTTGTCAAGGTTCGTTTCTCCCCGGCTCATGGCTGACAAAGGAGGCAGCAGCATGCGGGAATTGGCCGAACGGGCGCTCAACGTGGCGCAGCTCCGCGGCGCAAGCTACGCCGACGTGCGCGTCGTGCGCCGTGAACGGCAGGAGATCGCCGTCAAGAACGGGCAGGTCGGTCAGCTCGTGCTCGATGAGGACCAGGGCTTTGGCGTGCGCGTCATCGTCGACGGGGCGTGGGGCTTTGCCTCCAGCTCGCTCACGACGGCTGCCGAAGCCGAGCGCGTGGCCGCGCAGGCGGTTGCCATCGCACGGGCGAGCGCATTGGTCAAGGGCGAGGGGGTGCAGTTGGGGCCGCCCGAGGCCCATGTGGCCAGCTACCACACTGCGGTGAGCAAGGACCCCTTTGCCGTTGCGCTGGAAGACAAGCTGGCGCTGCTCCTGGCGGCCGATGAGGCCATGCGGCGCGTGCGCGGCGTGCGCGTCAGCGAGGCGAACCTGGCCTTCCTGCGCGAGACCAAGCTCTTGGTGTCGACCGAGGGCGCCAGGGTGGAGCAGGTGCTGGTGGAGAGCGGGGCGGGGCTCGAAGCCACGGCCGTGGGCGATGGCGAGCTGCAAAAGCGCTCGTACCCCAACTCGTTCGGGCGGCACCAGGGCACTGCGGGGTACGAGTTCGTCGAGGCGCTCGACCTGGTGGGCCACGCCCAGGCCACGGCCGAGGAGGCGGTGGCGTTGCTTTCGGCCCCCACCTGCCCCAGCGGCGTGATGACCCTCATCATCGGCGGCAGCCAGCTCGCCCTGCAGGTGCACGAGTCGTGCGGGCACCCCACCGAGCTCGACCGCGTCTTTGGCAGCGAGGCATCGTACGCCGGCACCAGCTTTCTGACGCCGGAGAAGCTGGGCACCTTCCGCTACGGCTCGCCGCTGGTGAACCTGACCGCCGACGCCACGCTGCCGGGCGGCCTCGGCACCTTCGGCTTCGACGACGAGGGGGTACCGGCCCAGCGCGCGCCGCTGGTGAGGGAAGGCATCTTTGTCGGCTACCTGACCTCGCGCGAGACGGCGGCACGGCTCGGCCAGCGCTCGAATGGGACGATGCGTGCCGACGGCTGGAACCGCATGCCCATCATCCGCATGACCAACATCAACCTGGAGCCCGGCATGTGGGCCCTGCGGGACCTCATCGCCGACACCGACGAGGGCCTGTTCATCGACACCAACAAGAGCTGGAGCATCGACGACAAGCGCCTGAACTTCCAGTTCGGCACCGAGGTGGCCTACGAGATCAAGAACGGCCGCCTGGGCCGCCTGTTCAAGAACGCCACCTACACCGGCATCACGCCGCAGTTCTGGGGCTCGTGTGATGCCATCTGCGGGCCTGCCGAGTGGCGCATCTGGGGCACGCCCAACTGCGGCAAAGGGCAGCCTTCGCAGGTGGCCCACGTGGGCCACGGCACCGCGCCGGCGCGGTTCCGCAATGTGCAGGTCGGCGTGATGCGCTGAGGGGAGGGAGAGAGCATGTTTGGCGAAAAAGAGCTCAGGCGCGTGGCCGACCAGGTTCTGGCTGCCTCCACCGCCGACGAGACAGAGGTGCTCATCCTGGCCGAGGATGACCAACTGACGCGTTTTGCCAACTCGATCATCCACCAGAATGTGGCCGAGCGCGATGCCAGCGTGCGGGTGCGCGCCGTCGTGGGAAAGCGCACCGGCGTCGCCTCGACCAATGACCTCTCGCCCCGCAGCCTACAGGCGGCAGCCGCGCGGGCCCTCGAGACGGCTCGCCTCCAGCCGGCCAACCCCGACCTCTTGCCCATGGCCGAGCCGGCAGCCATCACCCGGGTGGCGGCCTACAGCGAGGCCACCGCGGCGTGCACGCCCGAGGCCCGGGCGCGCGGCGCTGCAGCCATCTGCCGGCTGGCGCAGGAGGCAGGCTTGAGCGCAGCCGGGGCTTTCAGCACGGGCGAGCGCGAGGTAGTGGTGGCCAACTCGCACGGCCTCTTCGCCTACCACGCCGGCACGGTGGCCGACCTGAACACGGTCATCATGGGCAATGACTCGTCGGGTTATGCCAGCCAGACCGACCTCGACGTCGCGCGCATCGATGCGGAAGCGGCGGGGCGCGAGGCGGTGGGCAAGGCCCTGCGCAGCCGCCAGCCCCGCGAGCTGGCGCCGGGGGTCTACCCGGTGCTCCTCGAGGCCTATGCCGTCGAGGAAATGCTCGACTATGTGGCGCACCTGGGCTTTGGCGCCCTGGCTGTGCAGGAGGGGCGCAGCTTCATGGCCGGCCGCTTTGGCCAGCAGATTGTCGACCCGCGCATCTCCATCTGGGACGATGGCCTCGACCCCGCCGGCCTCCCCATGCCCTTCGACTTTGAGGGCGTGCCCAAACGCCGGGTCGATATCATCCGCGGCGGCGTGGCGGCCGGTGTGGTCTATGACCGGCAGACGGCGGCGAAAGAGGGGCGCGAGCCGACGGGGCACGGCCTGCCCGCGCCCAACACGCGGGGCCCGATGCCCGGCAACCTCTTCATGGCCGCCGGCACGGCCACGCGCGAGGAGATGCTGCGCGCCCTGGGCCGCGGGCTCTATGTGACGCGCTTCCACTATGTGAACCCGGTGCACCCGCTCAAGGCAGTGCTGACCGGCATGACGCGCGATGGCACCTTCCTCATCGAGAACGGCGAGATCGCTGCGCCGGTCAAGAACCTGCGCTTCACCCAGGGAGTGCTCGAGGCCCTGAGCCAGGTGGTGGCGGTCGGTGCGCATACCGTCCTCGGGCGCGGCTGGTTCGGCGGCACGCGCGCGCCCGACCTGGCGCTGGGCGAGTTCCGGTTCAGCGGCGCGACGCAGTTCTGAACATAAAGAGTGAAACGCAAAACGTGAAACGTAAGGGCGTTGCACTCCGTGCGGGGCGTTGAGCTCCGCCCGCGCCCTGGGCTGGAGCCGGGTGGCAGCCCGGCGAGAAGCCCGGCTGCCGCCCAGGCGACGACGCATCTCGCATGCACGCCGCCCCTACTTGGCCATCTCCTCATCGCGCAGGGCGCGGCGCAGGACCTTGCCGACCATGGTCTTGGGCAACTCCTGGCGGAATTCGACGGCGGTGGGCACTTTGAACTTGGCCAGGTTGGCGCGGCAGTGTTCGATGATCTCCGCCTCGGTGGCAGTCTCGCCGGGTTTGAGGACGACGTAGACCTTGACCGTTTCGCCGCGGTGGGGGTCGGGCAGGCCGACGGCGACGGCCTCTTTGACCTTGGGGTGCTGGTAGAGGACCTCTTCGATCTCGCGCGGGTAGATGTTAAAGCCCGAGGCGATGATCATATCCTTCTTGCGGTCGACGATCTGGAAGTAGCCGTCCTGGTCCATGCGGGCGATGTCGCCGGTGTAGAGCCAGCCGTCGCGGAGGACGAGGGCGGTTTCGTCGGGGCGGTTCCAGTAGCCCTTCATGACCTGGGGGCCGCGGACGACGAGTTCGCCGACCTCGCCGACGGGCATCTCCTTGGTGCCGGTCTCGACGTCGACGATCTTGGCGTCGGTGTCGGGCCAGGGCAGGCCGATGGTGCCGATGCGGTTCTCGCCAAACACTGGGTTGGCGTGGGTGACGGGCGAGCTTTCGCTGAGGCCATAGCCCTCCACCAGGTTGCCCTTGGTGATCTCCTGGAAGCGCTTTTGGACCTCCACCGGCAGTGCGGCGCCGCCCGAGATGCAGGCCTTGATCGAGCTGAGGTCGTACTTGCCGACGTCGGGAAAGTTGTTGATGGCCACGTACATGGTGGGCACGCCGGGGTAAGCCGTGGGCCGGAAGCGCTGGATGTTCTCCAGCACGTCTTTGACGTCGCGCGGGTTGGCAATCAAGATCATGCTGCCGCCGCAAACAACGGCAAAGTTCATGGCGGTGGTCATGCCATAGCTGTGGCTGAGCGGCAGCGCCGCCAGCACCGTCTCCTCGCCGTCGGTCGCGCTGAACCAGGTCTTGGTCTGGATGGCGTTGGCCATGATGTTGCGGTGTGTGAGTTCCGCCGCCTTGGGCACGCCGGTGGTGCCGCCGGTGTAGAGGAGGACGGCGGTGTCGTCGAGCGAGATGCTGACCGGCTGGGGCTTGGCGGGCGCCTGGGCCAGGAACCTCTGGAAGGGGATGGCGAGCGGGTCGCGCGACAGGTTGGCGCGGTGCCCCTCCTTCTTCTCTTTGGCGATGGTGAAGAGCAAGCGCAGGAGGGGCGGGAAGTACTCCTTGATGTTGGTGACGATGATGTGTTCGAGGGGTGCGCCGGGCTGGGCGTCCTTGACCACGCCGTAGAAGCGGCTGAGGACAAAGATGGTGCGGGCGCCGGAGTCCTTGAGTTGGTGCTCGAGTTCGCGGGCCACGTAGAGCGGGTTGCAGGGCACGGCGACGGCTCCGGCCCGCAGGATGCCATAGTAGGCGATGACGTACTGGGGTGAGTTGGGGATCATGATGGCGACGCGATCGCCCTTCTCGATGCCCAGGCGCTGCAGGCCGGCGGCACAACGGTCGACCAGGGCATTGAACTGGCGGTAGGGGATCTTGGCCCCGAAGAAGATGGTCGCTGCGCGATCGGGGAAGCGGCCTGCCATCTCGGCCAGGATCTCGGGCAATGTCTTCTCAGGGTAGGTGATGGAGGCGGGCACGCGCGGCTCGTACTTTTTCAGCCAGGGCTTTTCCACGGATCTCCTCCTTCCGGGTTCGCAAACAAGACGGCACACGGCGGCGTGAGGCAGAGGTGGCGCATCGCTCCCTGCTGCAAGTGGCCTCGCTGGTTCCTCACCTCCTCTCGGCTTGGCGTGCAAGCGCCAACAGGGCGGCGCCCAGGGCGCCTGCAAACTGGGCGTCGTCGGGCACAACGACGGGCATGCGGGCGGCGCTGCTGAGCGCCGACACAAAGCCGGCATTGCGCGCCACCCCGCCCGTGCAGGTCAACACCGGCTCCAGGCCCACTCGCTCGGCCAGGGCGAGCACCCGGCTGGCGATGGCGGCGTGCAGGCCCGCCACGATGTCGGCCGGCGCCACGCCCCGGGCCAGGTGCGAGATGACCTCCGACTCGGCAAAGACCGTGCAGGTGGAACTGACCGGCACCGCGCGCTCGGCCCGCGCGTGCAGGGCGGCCAGCTCGCTCACCGCCACCCCCAGGGCGTCGGCCATGACCTCCAGAAAACGCCCCGTGCCCGCGGCGCAGCGGTCGTTCATGACGAAATCGAGCACACGGCCGGCGCCATCGAGGCGGATGACCTTGGAATCCTGCCCGCCGATGTCGATGACCGTGCGGGCATCGGGCACGAGATGGCGGGCGCCGCGGGCGTGGCAGGTGATCTCGGAGCTCTCGGCGTCGGCCCCCGGGTAGCGGCCCCGGCCATAGCCGGTTGCCACGCTGGCTGCCACTTCCGAGGGGGAGATGCAGGCCTCAGCGCACGCCTGGGCCACCAGCCCGGCAGCCACCGCCGGGCCGTCGTAGCCTGCCGTGGCCAGCCCGCGCGCCAGGATGCGCCCCTCCTCGTCGAGCAGGATCACCTTGACCGTACGAGAGCCGATGTCGACGCCCAGGTACGCGTTCAAGGGGCCCTCCCCTCCAGCGCTTCGAGAAACGCCTGCACACGGTTGGCGATGGGCTCCTCGGCATAGGCCCGGGTGTCGCACATATCGGCCTCGAAGAGGAGCCCCGGCACCCCGGTGGCGGCGGCCACCCTGCGGCGCGCGGCGGCCTGGCCCAGAGAGAAGGGCTTGCAGCTCCGGTTCGAGTGCATGACAAAGCCGTCGCAGCCAAACTCGCGGATCAGCCCGGCCATGCGCTCGGCGCGGTAGGCCAGGCTGCGGTTGAGAAAGATGCCCAAGTAGGTGCGGGCCAGGCTCTCCAGAGGGTCGCCGGGCTCGACCTCCACATCCCAGGCGCCGGTGTAGGTGTCGGCCACGAAGCAGGCCCCACGCCGGGCGAATTGGGAGAAAAAGTGGTAGATGCGCGGCCAGATGGCGATGTTATCCCACAGCAGGCGGAAGCGCTCGCCGTCGACGGCGCTGATCCCCAGGCGCACGCGCTCGGTCGCCTCGTCGCGGAGCTGGCGGTAGAACGCCACGGCCTCGGGCGTGCCCCGCAGCACGACGATGGCGGCCATGGTCACAAAGAGGTCCGGGGCGCTCAGGGGCGAGGGCCGCGCCCGGCAGAGGTAGCGGATCTCGCGCCAGAGGGCTACGGTTTCGTTGCTCAGGGCCAGGGCCTCATCCAGGCGCGCCCGGTCGAGCCGCCGGCCTGCCACCCGCTCGAGCCAGCGGATCAGGTCCTCCAGCTGGCCGGCTACATAGGCCAGGGCGTGAGACGCGATGGCGTCGCCGTAGAGGAAGGGGGTGTCGAGCACGAAAAGGGGCACGTTGAACTGCCGGGCCAGCGCCTCGAACCACTTGACGACCGTGCCGCAGATGTTGTTGCAGGCGATGAGGAGGTCGGGCCGGCCCGGGCCGCCGAGGGGTGCCAGCTCGGGAGCCGCCACCGCGCCGAGCGAGATGCGCGCGTAGGAGCAGAGGTCACGGTTGTAGCCCAGCGCCTCGGCAGCCTCGCAGAGGGGCACGGCGCCCTGCGAGGCGTAGACGGCGCCCAGGTTCTCGGGGTAGACCGCGATCACGTCCATGGCGCGCAAGAGCTCCACGGGCGCGCCGCTGGTGACCCAGGCCACAGGCTGGCTGTGGCCCGGGTCGAGCGCCCGGGTATAGTGCTCGAGCATGAGCCCGGTGAGCTCCGCTCCTGAGCGGAGGCGGGGGTAATTGCGGGCCATCGCACACCCCTGGTGGGCAGGCGAACGGGGCCTGCTTCTGTGAATCGCTGCTGGCTGGGAAGGCTCGGCCGCTCGCGACGGCACACGGGGCCGATGCTGCCGGGCCGAGAACGCCGCGCCCTACGGGCCGGCCGACAACATCTCGAAAAAGGCCTGCAGGCGTGCCCGCAACTGCTCGGGCGCGTTGGTTGCCTCCACGTCGAGCTCCAACCGGCGATAGCCACCCTGTGCCAGGGTGCGCCCGGCGGGCACGGCCTCAAAGCCGTGGGGGTCACAGAACTTGACGAGGATATGGACCACGCCCTGGGCGCCGCGCTCCGCGGCCAGCCGGGCCGGCCGCTCGGCCCAGGGGCCGGTTGGGGCGTGCCGCACGGGGCAAGGCGCCCGTTGGAGCATGCGCGCCGCCAGAGCCGACCAGGGGTCGCCGGCCTCGCCGGCCAGCACCTGCACGTCGCGGCTGCCGTTGCAGAGGTCGTCGCCGACCACCCGGCCGCCCAGGGCGTCGATGATCTGGGGGATGAGCGGCTCATCGAGGATCGAACCTGCCAGCAGCACGGCCGGGCCGCGGGCAGGCCTCGGGCCGGCCGATTGGAGGGCCTGGGCCAGGCCCTCGGCCAGGGGCACGTACTGCTCGGGGGCCAGCTCCCAGGCGGCGGCGATGGCGGCCCAGGCCTGGCTGGCCGTCATGCGGTCGCGCAGGGCATCGAGGGCACGGGCAGCCCGCCGCAGGCGGTTGTAGAGGGCAATGCTCTGGGCCAGGGCTCCGTCGCTGACCGGCCGCCCGAGCTGGCTGGCCAGAGCCTGCCCCAGCGCGAGGAGCTCCTCGCGCAGGTAGGCGGCGGCCCGTTGGCCTTCGACGCAGACCGGCTCGGCCAGGGTGAAGAGGGGCGGGCCAGGCCGGATGGCGCGCCAGATGCCGGCCAGCTCCTGCATGCTGTCGCAGGTGTGGGGGATGACCACGGCGGCCAGCGAGTCGAGCAGGCCCTGCTGGGCGGCGCCCAGCAAACCACGCACGATGGGGCAGGCGAAGCTGGGCAGCCAGGCATCGGCAGCGGGCGCCGAGGCACCCAGCCCGCGCAGGCGCACCGGCACCAGGCCGGCCGCGTGCAGTAGCTCCAGGGGCGCGTAGCTGCAGGCGACGCCCACCCACCCGCCGGGCACTGTTGCCAGAGCGAGGGGGCGCTCAGCAGCCTCTTGCAGGGCACGGAGTGCGTCGTCGGCCGCAGGCAAGGCTTCTTGCCTCCCCGGGGAGAACGGCTCCCGCAGGAGCCAAGCCGGCAACAGCGGGGATGAGGAGGGAAAGGGCCGTTTTCATCCCCTATCCGACAGCGAGAAGGACACGCCAGGGACTGCTCCGCGCCTTGAGCAGCATGGCCACTGGCATCCCAGGCCAGCGGGCCCGGCCCCGGGCTACATGCTATGCGCCAGCCCGGCCGTCCAGGGGCCGGGCCGGGAAGGGCTGGAGCGGATTACCCGGCAGCCACCAGGGCACAGCCCCAAGGTGCGGGTGCTGAGCGCCTTGCGCTCGCGATGAAGCCTCAGGCCTTGTTCTCTCTTCCGCCGGCTGCCAGCAGGGCGGCGCGCAGGCCGGGTGGAATCTCGGTGGGCCGCCGCTCCCGGTCAAAGCTCACGATCACCTGGGCCGTGCTCCCTTCGGCCAGGCGCTGGCCTGTAGCCCGGTTGAGCACGGCGTAGCCGAGGGTAAAGCTGGTGCGGCCCACGGTCTCGACCCAGGCCTGGACGGTGATCTCGTCGTCAAAGTGGGCGGGCGCCAGGTACCGGCAGGTCGCTTCCACAATGGCCAGGCAGAGGCCGGCGGTCTCCAAGTTCCTGAAACCGGAGCCGAGCGCCCGCAGCAGGCCAACCCGCGCTACCTCGAACCAGACGAAAAAGTTGGCATAGTAGACGACGCCCTGAGCATCGGTCTCGGCATAGCGGACGCGCAGGTACGATTCGATGATCCGCTTCATGGCCGGGCCTCACCGCTGAGGGCCCGGCGGACGGCATCGGGCAGCCGTACGGCGTGGCCGCTGGCGTCGAGGAACATGTGCGTCGTCTGGCCCGTCACCAGGCGCGTGCCGTCCTCGCCCAGGCATTCGTAGGCAAAGGTCACGGTGCGGCTGCGGATGGCGGCCACGCGCGTGCGCACGATGACCCGGTCGCCATAGCGGGCCGGGGCGTGGTAGCGCGCCTCGAGCGATGCCACCGGGAAAGCGCCGGCATCCCTGAGCGCATGCACCTGCCCCAGGTTCAGGGCGCGCCAGTAGGCACCGCGGCCGACCTCGAACCAGACGATATAATGGGTGTGGTAGACCACGCCCATGGCGTCGGTCTCGGCGAAACGCACCCACACGGCCGTCTCGACGATGGGGCCGTGGTCGGAACTGACGATGCGAACAGCGTCACTCGACAACGGTCGACTCTCCTTCGGTGAAGGGTTGATCGGTTACTGCGCATGCGGCCATTGCGAGCGGAGCGAAGCAATCCCCAACCGGCCGCAGGCGTGCATCTTTGAGCTGGCTGGGGATTGCTTCGTCGGCGGCGGAGCCTGTCCTGAGCCGGAGCGAAGGAGCGCCTCCTCGCAATGACCCTTCGATCGTCTACACCACGCTGCCGGCCTTGGCGGCCTTGATCTCTTTGATGACCTCTGGCACGACCTTGTACAGGTCGCCCACGATGCCCACATCGGCCAGGCGGAAGATGGGCGCACTGGGGTCTTTGTTGATGGCCACGATGAACTTGGATTCCTTCATGCCCGCCTGATGCTGGATGGCCCCCGAGATGCCACAGGCGATGTAGATGTCGGGGTGGACGGTCTTGCCCGTCTGGCCCACCTGGTGATCCTGGCTGATCCAGCCGGCATCGACGGCGGCGCGCGAGGCGCCGACTTCGCCGCCGATGGCCGCAGCGAGCTCCTCAATCAGCTTAAAGCCCTCGGCGTTGCCGAGCCCGCGGCCCCCGGAGACGATGATGCGGGCGCTCTCCAGTTCGGCGCGGCGGCGCGCCTCTTTGACGACCTCCTGCACCACCACGCGCAGGTCCTGCGGTTCGAGCGACACCTGCACCCGCTCGATGGTGCCCGTGCGGCTCTGGTCGGGCGGGCGGGCCACCATGACGCCGGGGCGCACCGTCGACATCTGGGGGCGGTGGCGAGGGCAGATGATAGTGGCCATCACGTTGCCGCCGAAAGCCGGGCGGGTCTGCAGGAGCAGGCGCTCGCTCTCGTCGATGTCGAGGCCGGTGCAATCGGCGGTGAGGCCGGTGTGCAGGCGCTGCGAGATGCGCGGTGCCAGGTCGCGGCCGATCACCGTGGCGCCAAAGAGGACGATCTCCGGCCTTTTCTGGCGGATGAGGTCGGTCAACACCCGGGCGTAGGGCTCCGTCCGATAGTGGGCCAACTGCGGGTCGTCGGCGAGGTAGACCGTATCGGCGCCCTGCCAGATCAGGCGCTCGCACAGGCCCTCGACCTGATGGCCGATGACCACCGCTTCGGCCTTGGCCCCCAAGACGTCGGCCAGGTCGCGCGCTTTGCTCATGAGCTGTTCGGCCACGCGGGTGAGGACGCCGTCGCGCTGCTCGGCAAAGACCCACACGTTGCGATAGTCCTCGACGCGGACTCCGCCCTCGACCTGCACTCCGAGGACCAGCGCCCCCTCTGGGCAGGAGTCGACACAGGCCCCGCAGTCGACACAGGTTTCGAGGACCTTGGCGATGCCATCGACCACGACGATGGCACCGAACGGGCACGACGCCTCGCACGTGCCGCAGCCGGAACACTTGTCGGCGAGAACCCTAAGCTCCATCGCGGACCTCCTTGCCTGATGAGCGATGCGTAAAACGTGATGCGTGAAAGGTCAGACGTCAGGCGTCAAACGTCAAGGCGGCAGGCGTGGCCCTTCACGGATTACCCATCACGTTTGGCGTTTGACCTTGCACGTCTCTGTGGCAATCCTTCCTGTACTCGGATGCGGGCTGCGATGCTGGCGATATCGGCGGCCTGGGCGATGCAGTAATCCACGCCCTCGGCCGGGGCCGCATCGGGCCCTACCCACACCGTTGTCATTTGCCAGGCCTTGCCGGCCTGCAGGTTCACGAGCGAATCATCGACGAACAGGCATGCCGAGCCGGGAACCCCCAGGGCTGCCAGCACGTGGCGGTAAGCCAGCGGGTCGGGCTTCTGCCGGTAGCCCATGTCTCGGATGTCAAAGATGCGCGCAAAGTGGCGGCGCACGCCCAGGGCGTTGAGGACCCGTTCGGTGTGCGCGCGGTCCGAGTTGGTAAAGATCACGGGCTCCCAGGGCAGGGCGCCGAGCGCAGCGGCCAGCGCTGCGTCGGGCCGCAGCAGGCTCTCCACCGGCACCGCGTGCACGTAGGCCAGATAGTCGTCGGCATCCACGGCGTGGTGGGCCAGGAGCCCGGCCAGGGTGGTGCCGTAGCGAGAGCGGTATTCGGCCCGCAGCCGGGCTGCCTCCTCGGGAGCCATGCCCATGCGAACGACCAGGTACTCTTCGATGCGGCCGCCGATGGCCCGGAGAACGCCCGCGTCGCGCGGGTAGAGCGTGTCGTCGAGATCGAAAAGGGCGTACTGGATCACGGGCTCTCTCTCTGCTGCTCGGAATGGATGGCCAGGCCGATGCCCGAGAGCAAGATGGCACCGCCCACGAGCAGGGTCGATGGCGGCCGCTCGCCCAGCAGAAGGAGCGCCAGCACGGAGGCCCCCAGGGGCTCGCCCAGGGTGGCCACCGTGACAAAGGTCGGCGACAGGTAGCGCAGCGCCCAGTTGGCCGACGAGTGGCCGATGATCTGGGGCCCCAGCGCCAGGAGCGCGAGCAGCGCGTAGACGCGCGGGCTGTAGCCGGCCAGCCCCTGGCCGGCCAGCGCGCAGCCCGCCAGGAGCACCAGGGCCGCCAGGCCGTAGATCGGCCAGATGTAGGCCAGGAGCGAGAGCTTGCGGCGCAGCCGCCGGCCCACCAGCATGTACACCGACGCCATGAGCGCCCCGGTGAGGGCCAGGAGGTCGCCGGTGAGCGCCCCGGCCATGGCCCGGGCATCGGCCAGGCCGATGATGGTGGACCCGGCCACGGCCAGCAGCACCGAGAACGCCAGCTCACGCGACACTCGCTCGCGCAAGACGAACGGCGTGGCTATGGCCACAAAGAGCGGCGTGGCGCTCACCAGCACCACCGAACTGGCCACCGACGTCATGCCCAGCGAGGCGATCCAAGAGGCGAAGTGCAGCCCCAGGGCCACGCCGGCGGCAGCGAGGAGCAGCCAGTCGCGCCGGCTCAGCCGGTGCCACTCTGCGGCGGCGCGCGGCCAGGCGAAGGGGGCCAGGATGAGCGTCGCTGCCGTCATGCGGCCCGCCCCCACCACCAACGGCGGTGCGGCCGCCCAACGGATCAGGATCGAAGCCCACGACATGGCCAGCACGCCGACCAGGAGCACGACGATGGGCCGCCCTGCCGCCGCGCGTGCGGCTCGCTGGGCCGAGCCGCTAACCGACATAGGCGGCCAACGCCAGCATCGCTCGCCAGACCTTGAAGAGCGTGCGCATGTCTTCGTGTTGGTAACGTACCGTGCGCCCGTCGACCCGCTCGACGCCGGGGATCAGCTCGGCCATGTCGGCCTGGTCGGTGCGCATGCAGGTCAGCTCTGCCGTGATGGGGGGCTCGAGCCGGAAGGGTGTGCCGCGCCGGCGAACTGCCTCGCTGGCCGCCGCCTCGATGCGCTGGCGTGCGACGGCGGGCGGCAGGCAACGCGCAGCGCTGCGGGCCACCGCCGTCTTGACCGCGACCACCGCCGGTGGCGCCAGCAGGCGCTGCGCCTCTTCGACCACGGCCTGATCGCCGGTCACCAACCCCACTGGCACGCCCAGGGCGCCCGCCAGGGCAGCATTCAGCCCCACCTCACCTACCGGCTGGCCGTTCAGTTTGATCTGGAAGACGTGCCTCCCCGAGTAGGTGTGGTTGAGGGTGCCCAAGGGCGAGCCGGCCTGCGCGTGATAGCCGATGAAGAGGGCCACGTCAAAGCTTTCGTCGAGGCCCTCCATCATCGAGTAGGGCTTGGGCGAGCCGGTCACCAGCTCGGCGCGCACGTCGAGGTCCTCGATGAGGATGTTGCGCATGGAGCCGTGCGAGTCGTTGACCAGGACCTCCGAGGCCCCGGCCCCGAAGGCGCCGCTGATGGCCGCGTTGACCTCGCCGGTCATCAGCCGGCGTGCTCGCTCGAACTCTTTCTCATTGTCGTCGGTCTGCAGGCCGGCGACGACCCCCGAGATGCCTTCCAGGTCGGCAGAGATGAAGACTTTCACCGATGTCATCCTTCCCAGTTATGTTCTGTTGGCCTATGGCATTTGGCCACACGCTAGATCAGGTTCTTCTGCTTCATCCGGCCCAGGAGCTGCTTGGCCGCCTCGGCGGGCGGGGCTTTGATGATCTCGCCCGGCTCCTTCGGGGGCGGGGAGAAGCTCCGCTTCACCTGGGTGGGCGAGCCCTTGAGGCCGAGCCCTTCGGGGTCGGCACCCAGGTCGGCCACGCCCCAGCGCTCGACCTGCTGCTCGCGGTAGGCCCTGAAGATGCCCGGCGCGGTGGGGTAGCGCGGCTTGTTGGCCTCCTTGGTGATGGTGAGGAGCGCGGGCAGCGGCGCCTGGAGGACCTCGAAGCCGTCTTCCATGGTGCGCTTGGCGCGCACCTGCCCATCGACGAGCGAGAACTCGCGCACGTAGGTGATCTGTGGCACGTTGAGGTATTCGGCCATCTGCGGGCCCACCTGAGCCGTGTCGCCGTCGATGGCCTGCCGCCCGCAGAGGATGAGGTCGTAGGGGGCAAGCTTCTTGGCGGCCAGGCCCAGGGTGGTGGCTGTGGCCCAGGTGTCGGCGCCGGCGAAGGCGCGGTCGGTCAGCAGGATGGCCCGGTCGACGCCCATGGCCAGCGCCTCGCGCAGCGCGTCGTCGGCCTGGGGCGGGCCCATGGAGATCACCACCACCTCGCCGCCGAGCTGCTCGCGCAGGCTCAGAGCTGCCTCGATGGCGTTCTTGTCTTCGGGGTTGATGATCGAAGGCACGCCCTCGCGGATCAGCGTCCCCGTGCGGGGGTCGAGGCGCACCTCGTTGGTGTCTGGCACCTGCTTGATCGCGACGATGATTCTCATACCATTCTCCTGCGGTGGTGCGTACTGCATAGTGCGTAAGGCACTTGCCTGCGGCAGGCTCCTCGCAGAGCGAACCGTTACGCAGTACGGAGTGCGTTTCAGCCTTTGATCCGGAGCCCGATCTTGCGGAAGAGGTTGGTGGCGATGACCAACCGCTGCACCTCGTTGGTGCCCTCGAAGATGCGGGTGATGCGCGCGTCGCGATACATGCGCTCCACCGGATAGTCCTTCATGTAGCCCATGCCGCCGTGGATCTGCACACACTTGTCGACGCAGCGGTCGAGCACCTCCGAACCGTAGAGCTTGCACATGGCCGCCATGGTAGAGAACTCGCGGCCCATGTTTCCGCTGTCGAGCATCCAGGCGGTGCGGTAGACCAGGGAGCGCAGGGCTTCGATCTCGGTGGCCATGTCGGCGATCATCCACTGGATGGCCTGTTTCTGGGCCACAGGCTCGCCGAACTGGTAGCGGTTCTTGGCAAAGTCCATGGCCATTTCCAGGGCGATCTGGGCGCCGCCGAGGCAGCCCGCACCCAGGCTGATGCGGCCGACGTCGAGGGTCTTGAGGGCGGTCAGGAAGCCGGCGCCGAACTGGCCCAGCACGTTTTCGGCGGGCACGCGGCAGTCTTCGAAGACGATCTCGGCTGTCGACGAGCCGCGGATGCCCATTTTAGTCTCTTTGGTGCCGACGCGGAAACCGGGGAAATCCTTCTCGACGATAAACGCCGTCACGCCGCCGCGGGCGCCCAGCGACGGATCGGTAACGGCAAAGACGGAGATGATGTCGGCGATGTCGCCGTTGGTGATCCAGATCTTGGAGCCGTTGAGGATGAAATAGTCGCCGTCGCGCACGGCCCGCGTCTGGATGGCGGCGGCGTCGGAGCCGGCGTTGGCCTCGGTCAGGGCAAAGGCAGCGATCTTTTCGCCCTTGGCGAGGGGCACCAGGTACTTTTGCTTCTGCTCCTCGGTGCCGTCGAGATAGATGGCCATGGCGCCGATGCCGGTGTGGGCGCCGATGATGGTGGCGGTCGATGCGCAGACCTTGTTCAGTTCCTCCATGAGGATGCAGTAGCCGATCTCGCCTGCGCCTGCACCGCCGTACTTCTGGGGGAAGGGCACGCCCATGAGGCCGACCTTGGCGGCTTTCTTGAGCACCTCGAAGGGGACCTTTTCCTCCGCATCCACCTCAGCCGCGATCGGGGCGACCTCGTTCTGCGCAAACTCGCGCACCATGCGCCGGAACAGCTCGTGTTCTTTTGAGAAGCTAAAGTCCATCGCTGCGAGCCTCCGTGACTCGGACGAGGGAACTGACGGAGCCAGGGGAACTGAGGGAACTGAGGGGCAGCCAATGGCTCCCGTCAGTTCCGTCAGTTCCCGATTTCCATCCGTTCCTCCGTCGTGGCTACTTATCCTGGAACTTGGGCTGGCGCTTCTGGAGGAAGGCGTTGACCCCCTCGCGCATGTCCTCGGTGGCGCAGAGCTTGGAGAACTCATCGGCCTCGATCTCCAGGCCGGCATCGAGGGTCGTCTCCAGCCCCTGGTCGACCGCGCGCAGGATGGCCGCCATGGCCAGGGCGCCCTTGGCGTTGAGCTTCTTGGCCAGGTCCTTGGCGGCCTTGACCACCTCGCCCACGGGCACCACCTGGTTGACCAGGCCGATGCGCTTGGCCTCCTGGGCGTTGATCATGTCACCGGTCAGGAGCAGCTCCAGGGCCTTGCCCCGGCCCACGTAGCGGGGCAGGCGCTGCGTGCCACCCCAGCCGGGGATGATGCCGAGGCCGATTTCGGGCTGGCCGAAGCGCACGCCATCCTCGGCGATGCGGATGTGGCAGGCCATCGCCAGCTCGTTGCCACCGCCCAGGCAGAAGCGGCCGTTGATGGCCGCAATCACCGGCTTGGGCGACTGCTCGATCTGGCGGAAGAAGAGTTGGCCGCGCCGCACCAGCTCCTTGGCCTGCTCGGGCCCCTGGATGGCCGCAATCTCGTTGATGTCGGCGCCCGCGACGAAGAACTGCCCGGCCCCGGTGATGATGATCGTCTTCACCTCGGGGCTCTTCGAGACCTCCTCGAAGGCGGCGCTGAGGTCCATCACCGTCTGGGTGTTGAAGGCGTTGGCGGGCGGATGGTCGATGGTGAGAATCGCGGTGCGATCCTCGATGGCGACTTTGACATACTGGTAGGTGCCCATGGGTGTACTCCTTTCGTGTCGCGTGCTGCGTGCTGCGTACTGCGTGCCGCGAGATGCGTGAGCCTGCTTCCGCGTTGCGTGTTCCGTGCTTGGCTGCGCTTGCCCTTACGCAGTACGCCTTACGTCTCACGCCGTATACTCTTTGAACCCCTTGCCAACCTTCTTGCCCAGGTGGCCGGCGCGCACTTTGGTGCGCAGCAGGCGGGCCGGGCGGAAGCGCTCGCCGAACTCGGCCTGCAGCGCCTCGAGTTTGGCCAGCACCACATCGAGCCCCATCTGGTCGGCCAGCTCCAGCGGCCCCATGCGCGTGTCGCCCACCTTCATGCCGATGCCGGCGATGCAGGCCATATCGATGTCGTTGATGTTGGCGATGTGCTCGGTGACGCAGAGCGCGGCCTCGTTGATGAGCGGCATCATCAGGCGATCGGTGGTGAAGGTGGTGCCGGTGCGAACGGCTCCCGAGGCCTGCAGGTCCTTGATCATCTGGCGCACGGGCTCGTCGGATTGGCCGCCGTAGCCGTAGAACCCGGCGCCGGCCTTTTCGCCATAGCGGCCGGCCTTGTAGATGCTCTCAAAGAGTGGCGCCGGCGCCATGCGCTCGCCATACTCGCTGTAGAGGTAGGCCCCCACGTCGTAGCAGACGTCGATGCCGAGCATATCCATGAGGGTGAAGGGGCCCATGGGCCAGCCGAACTCGGTCATGGCCTGGTCGATCTCGGCCGCGCTGGCGGCGCCCTCGGCCAGCGCCCACACCGCCTCGTTCAGGTAGGGCATGAGCAGGCGGTTGACCAGGAAGCCGGGGCACTCTTGCACCACCACCGGGATCTTGCGCAGCGACTCGGCAAAGGCCACCACGTCGTCGATGGTCTCCTGGTTGGTATCCAGGCCGGGGATGACCTCGACGAGCTTCATCACGTGGGCCGGGTTGAAGAAGTGCAGCCCGATGACCTTTTGCGGCCGCTTGGTGGCGGCGGCCATCTCGGAGATGGAGAGGGCCGACGTGTTGGAGGCAAAGATGGTGTGCTCGGGGCACACCTGGTCGAGCTCGGCGAAGACCTGGCGCTTGATCGCCATCTTTTCGGGCACGGCCTCGATGACGATATCCACGTCTTCAAAGCCTTCCCAGGTGGCGGTGCCTGTGATGAGGTCCATCTTGTCTTTGAGCTCGCCGGGGCTCATCTTGCCCTGGTCGACGCGGCGCTGGTAGATGCCCCGCACCGTGTTGAGCCCCTTGTTCACCAGTTCCTGGTTCACATCCTTGAGCACAACGGGCAGGCCCGAGAAGGTGATCACCTGGGCAATCCCCGAGCCCATGGCGCCTGCCCCGACGACCGCGGCCTTGAAGATGTACATGGCTTGCCTCCTTGCAAAGAACGTGATGGGTAAGAGGTGATACGTGATGCGTGTTGCGTGTTCCGTCACGCAGCCCGCGTCACGCAGTACTCGTCACGCATCATACCCGTTCCACCACCATCGCGCCGCCCTGGCCGCCGCCCACGCACATGGTGGCGAGGCCGTACCTGGCGTTGCGCCGCGCCATTTCCTTGAGCAGCGTAACGACGATGCGGGCGCCACTGCAGCCCACAGGGTGGCCGAGGGCGATGGCGCCGCCATTGACGTTGACCTTGGCCCAGTCCCACCCCAGTTCCTTGCCCACGGCCAGCGTCTGGGCGGCAAAGGCCTCGTTGATCTCGATCAGGTCCATGTCTTCGATCTTGAGCCCGGCGCGGGCCAGGGCCTTGGGTGCGGCCTTGGCCGGGCCGATGCCCATGATCTCGGGCGGCACGCCGGCATAGGCATAGCTGACGATGCGCGCCCACGGCTTGAGGCCCAGGGCCTGGGCCCGCTCGGCGGTCATGACGACGAGGGCTGCGGCACCGTCGGAGATGGGGCAGGCGTTGGCGGGGGTCACGGTGCCGTTCTCTTTGAAGACGGTGGGGTAGAGGGCGGCCTTTTGCACGGTGAGGCCGGGGTTGATGCATTCATCCTGGGTGATCTCTTCGCGGGCCACCTCCTGCCCGGCCGCCTTCTTGACCACCGGCACCGGCACAATCTCCTCGCGGAACTTGCCCATGCGGGTGGCCATGAACGCCTTCTTGTGGCTGTTCACGGCAAAGGCGTCCTGCTCTTCGCGCGTGATGTGGTACATCTCGGCCACGTTCTCGGCAGTGCGGCCCATGATCTGGTTGCAGATGGGGTCGGTGAGGCCCTCCCAGAGAGAGTCGGTGAACTGGGCGTGGCGGAGCTTGAGGCCCCAGCGGGCGCCGCGCACGATGTAGGGGGCGGTCGACATGCTCTCTGTGCCGCCGACGAGGAAGACTTGGCCGTCGCCCGCCTGGATGGCCTGGTAGGCCGAGGTGATGGACTGCAGGCCCGATGCGCAGTTGCGCTGCACCGTGAACCCTGGCACCTCAACTGGGACACCGGCCATGAGCGCGGCCACCCGGGCGATGTTGGGCGCATCGGAGCCCTGGCCGATGCAGCCAAAGATCACATCGTCGATGGTGGCAGGGTCAACGCCGGTCTGGCGCAGGACCTCCTGCATCACGATCTTGGCCAGCTCCTGGGCTGTGATGGTGCGGAAAGCCCCGCCATGGCTGCCGATGGGCGTGCGCACGCCTCCGACGATGACGACATCCTTCATCGCGACCTCCTGTTACGGACGTGGGGACCCTGCGGTCCAGGGCTCACCGATAAGACGCACAGAACCGAATCGCTACAGGTCAGGAAACGGCGTCTGAGCAAGAGCCGGAACTTGTCACGCCCATCCGACGTGAGGCGCGCGTTTGGAGCGTTGGGTGCGGCGTCGTTGCGCTCACGCTCTCTGGCCGGGCCAGGGCCGATATCGTAGCCAACGGGTAAGCCGCTGCCGGCGGCAGGGCAGGGCGAAAGGCGCAGTGAACAGAAGGCCGACAGAGAGAAGCCAGGGCAAGCGCGCGGAGACGGGTTGGGTGTCGTCTCCAGAGTGTGGAATGAGGGAGGCCCAAAGAGGCAGGGGCCGCCGGATGAGAGTCCGGAACTTGGGCCATGGCGCGCACGTTCTTCTCCCCATCGTTGCAGCGAGGCCGGGCGCGAAGGTATCTGGGATATGGCTATGCTACCCGTATTGTACAACGAGTCGCGAAAAGAATCAAGACTTATACAACACTCAATGGCCGCTTTAGTTGCGCCCTGCCGCCGCTCAGGGCGCAAACTCCCGGCAACGCTTTGGCACCGGGTCCGAGCGAAGGGTATTGTGGCCGGGTGCTGTACCCTTCTGAAAAGGGGTATATCCCAGAATCGTCGCGTGAACTCGGGCCATCGGAGGGGGAGCAGCGGTTCGGCACGGCGCGAGACCCACTTTGTCACTCTGAGCGGCTCCTGGGGCCGGCTCTCAGCCTGGGGGCAAGCGAGCGAAGAGTCCTTGCTAGCCATGGCGGCGCGCTCGGGGTGGTTTGGTGCCACGGCAAGCAAGGATTCTTCGCTGGAATTGGCGCCCGAGTGCTGCCTGGCCGTCACTGCCGCTGCTCATGGACTTGGGCGGCCACCGGGCCAGGGACCGGGCCGGGAGCGCGCCCAGCGCAACACCCGGCTGCCACCCCTGGTCGCAGCAAGTTCCTTCAGCTGGCCCAGGGCTGCGCGAGCCCTGGGATACTCTGAAAGGGCGGGTACGCGGGGCAGGGCAATCTGGGGTATAATAGCTGGGTGCCGGTGTTGACGGCGTGGGCACAGCCCGGTTTGCTCTCTGCCGGGTACCCTCCCCACAGTGTGGCCCAGCCCCAGGAAGATCAGCATGACCCATCACGATTGTGCCAGAGTGTCGTTTGCGCGCCAGGTGGCCTACGGCCCCGGCTTTGTGGAGCGCTGCCGCAGCGCCCTCGAGGAGGCCCTCGCTTCGGCGCCGGCCTACCGCCCGTGGCGCGCCCTGGACCCTGGGCCGGTGCGCGAGCCGTTCGAGCGGCTGGCCGCGCTCCCCGCCTTGACCAAGGCCGACCTGCGTGCCGTGGGGCCGGCGGGCTTTGTGCCTGCCGGCCGCGACCTGGCAGCGGCCCTGCGCTCGGGCGAGGTCTCGCTGGTGGCCACCAGTGGCACCACCGGTGACCAGGTGACGAACGTCTGGTACCAACCCTGGTGGGATGCGTCGGAGGCTGCCTCGTGGCAACTGAACGCACACGCCCGCGCGGCAGCGGGCAACGGGCACCGTGAGGCCATCCTCACCAGCCCCTGGTGCGCCGGCTTTCCCTGCGAGGATGGCTACCTGACCATGGAGCAGCGCACGCTGGGCCGCTTCCTCTACCTGAGCGAGCGCTCGGACCCGAGCGTGTGGAGCGATGCGCTGATGGACCGCATGGTGGAGGAGTTGAACCTCTTTCGGCCGGCGGTGTTGGAGGCGAATCCCTCGTTCCTGGCCAGGCTCTCGCGCCACATCGCGGCCAAGGGGCTGCGCGTGCACTCCCCGGCATTGATTGTGCTTACCTACGAGAACCCGTCGCGGCTCCACTACCGACAGGTTGAGCAGGTGTTCGACGCGCCCATCGCCAGCTCCTACGGCTCGACGGAGGCCGGCTATGTGTTCATGGAGTGCGAGGCGGGGCGCCTGCACCAGGTGACGGCATCGTGCCATGTGGATTTCCTGCCGTTCAAGCCGGAGCACGGCGGGCCCCAGGTGGGGCGCATCCTGGTGACCACCTTCGATAACCCCTGGCGCGCGCTGGTGCGTTTCGATACGGGTGACGTGGTGCGCCTGGCCGGCGAGGACCGCTGCCCCTGCGGCCGCGATGAGGGGCTGACGTTGGCAGCGGTGGAGGGCCGCACGGCGAACCTGACCTTGACCCCAGAGGGCCGTGTGGTGACGCAGGGCGAGGTGGACCGCGCCCTGGCGGAGGTGCCAGGGCTGGCCGAGTACCAGTTGGTGCAGACGGGGCCTTCGGCATACTGCCTGCGTTGCGTGGCCGAGGGAGCCGACCCTGCCGCGACAGCGCGGGCGGCCCGTGAGGCGCTGCGGGCGGTGTATGGCAGCCGCGCTTTGCTGACGGCCGAGCTGGCGCGGGCCATCGCGCCCGCGCCGCCCGGCAAGTACAGGCTGGCAAGGGCGCTCAGGCCGGTCGATGCCGATGCGCTGCTCGACCGGCGCTATGCGCCGGTGGGGTCGTGAGGAAAAGCGAAGCATGGCAACAAGCAGCAGGGTATCCCCCATCTACCTCTTGGCGGGCGGGCCGGGTTCGCGCCACCTGGGGCGCGACCCGCTCTTGACGCGCGCCCTAGCAAGCAGCGGGGTCGCTGAGCCATCGGTGGCCTACGTGGGGGCGGCGAGTGGCGACAACCGTGCTTTCATGGCGATGATGGGCCATTTGCTGCGCCAGTGCGGGGCCCGAGAGGTCACTCTGGCGCCGCTGGCGGGCCGCCGGGCCAACCTCGACAAAGCCATGGCCGTGCTCGAGCGGGCCGACGTGGTGTTTATGAGCGGCGGCGACGTGGAAGCGGGGATGCGCGTGCTGCAAGAGCGGGGGATTGGGCCCTATCTGCACAGCCTGTATCAGGCCGGCAAGGCCTTTGTCGGCATATCGGCCGGGAGTATCATGCTGGCGCAGCAGTGGGTACGCTGGGAAGGCGACGACGATGCCAGCGCCCAGCTCTTCCCCTGCCTCGGCCTGGCCCCCATCCTGTGCGATACCCATGGAGAGGCGGAGGGCTGGGAGGAACTGCGCACTTTGCTCAAGCTCGCGCCGGCGGGCCCGGTCGGCTATGGCATACCGTCGGGGGCAGCTCTGGTGGTGCACCGCGATGGCACAGTAGAGCCGCTGGGCGGCCCGGTGCAGCGCTTCGTGCGGCGGGGGCGCAGGGTGGTGCGCCTGCAGGACCTTACATAACCCAGACCGGGGATGGATGCGCGTTACAGCGCGCCGTGCGGATAGCGCCCCTGGAGGGAATCGAACCCCCGACGACAGGGCTTAGGACGCCCGAAGGAGAACAGACGCGCGAGACCACAAGATGTTGTGGTGCGACCGGGCCATACCCCCTACCGGTTGTGGTGCAACGCCGTCACTTGACGGCTCGTTTATGCCGAGTTCCTTGTGTTGTTGTAGGCAACAGAAAACCCGCCCGGTGACTTGCACTCGGGCGGGCTCTGCGCTATACTGCCTGCTCGCCTGGGTGTGCTCTCCACCTGGGCCGTGCCCCTGGGCGTTCGCCGCGCCGCAGGGGCTTTTTTGTTGTCCTACTTCCATTATACCATGGGGTGTCAACACC
>Ga0078972_1004146_pt1 | contig 40942 bp, 38 predicted proteins | sample YelNatPaOPGAMG01_FD_67568 | JGI IMG/M metagenome (GOLD analysis project Ga0078972, IMG submission 67568) | Hot spring thermophilic microbial communities from Obsidian Pool, Yellowstone National Park, USA - OP-RAMG-01 (SPADES assembly) (version 2) | ecosystem: Environmental > Aquatic > Thermal...
GATAGGCCTGAACTCCCCTGCCGCCCAGATAAAGGCGGTAAATTTCAGGTTCAGCTTCTTGCAGTTCTACGGTCAGGTGGTTCAGGTCCACAAAAGCCCAGCGTCCGGTGTAACCAAAAAAATTTTTGTCTTTACTCATTTTCTTCTTAATCCGTTAAAAAATAGTTGAAAAATAAAACAATAGCATTATAGAAAAAATCCGCCCCCTCCTTCAAATGGTTTGTTTAACTACGGGTTAGCGCAGCCCGCCAGTATAAAATACCGGCCTTTGATGATAGATCATATTAAATTTCTTTGCTGCCTGTCCGGTGCTGGGCACCGGTTTATAAGGCAAACTGGTAAATTACTTTAAATGCGATGGTAAACAATTAGCTCATTTTAAGACTGAAAGACAATTTTTTCTCATTCTAATCTTTAAAAGGCGCCACAGTATGACCTTATAACCTTCTTCTTTAGAAATGAAAGCTAATTCAGACGAAAAGAAAGCTAATATTAAAATATTATAAATTAATAAAATCGCCACCAAAGATAACATTTTTGACAAGCGAGCTATCTTTTCTTCTTCCACCTATTCTAATTATCTAAGGGTAAACAAAGTGTCTCGTCAGATTCAACTGGAGATCCACATCTTAAAGATAAAACCTGACAAAATTTAGTTCCTTATTCTATTTTTCCAATCTGCTCTTTCCCGTAAATATGATTGGCCTTGGCAGGTAAATAATTTTAAGGTCTTTGATTTGCTGGCCGGGTTTAAGTTCTACCTTCAGGGGAAGTTCTGTGAGCTGTTTTATCCCTTTAGGCAGTGTTTCTTCATCTATGGAAAGCTCATAGGGACCGGGCAGAATGTTTTCAAAGATAAAATTGCCTTTCTCATCAGTATAAGTGTTTAAGGTTTCAGCCCGGAGCTTTTCTAAAGCTGGCGATAGCCCCTCTCTGGCCACTGGCTTAAGCCACACTAATACATCTTTTAGAGGCTGATCTTCTCCATCAAAAAGGCCGTTTTTGTTAGTATCCTGAAAAATTTTCCCACCGATTGTGCCCCCTTCAATCAAAGCAAAATTTAACCCGATTACTTTTCTTTTTTCCACCACCACTGTTTGTCTTTCTGGACTTAAAAGATAAAATTCAGCTGGAATCTGTTTCAAGTCTAAACTAACTGTATGCAGCCCTTCTGGAACACGTGGGAAAAGGTATCTGCCCTGATAATTGGTCACTTGATAACTGCCATCTTCTAATTGAATGGTTAATCCGGGAAAAACTTTCTCTCCGGGATCATAAACACCGTTTAAATTCTGGTCAGCAAAAATCAAGCCTTCAATTTTCCCTGCCCCGCCTAAAACCTGGCCATAAGCCCTTCCCTGAAAAGTAGGTGCTTCACCCCAGTTAAAACGGCGATCAATTCTTAAAGTAATCCAATAGTTAGCTGGCTGGCTGGAAGCTATCGGCCAGCTGGTTCTTAAATCCAGTCTGAGTTTCAATTTCCAGGGAAGCTGCTTGCTCAGGCCAAGAAAAAGCTCGAGCCTCTTCGTTCCATAGCTGCTATAATATTCATAGGCATAATTGGAATAGGAAATTTCGCCATAAAAATCTGTACCCAAAAAGAAGGGAGAATAATTGGCCAGGCGATAGCGGTTCTGAGTAAAAAGGCGGTTCTGAAGATAATCATAATACCGGGTATTTTCAGCTTCTGCCATAATGTAGGAATTTCGCAAATAGCTGTATCTTAAACCCAGGAAGATTGAAGGATAAGTAAAATCACGCTGGTCGTTGACCCGGTCGTCAAAATGTTGGAATCTAACTCGAAGATAAGGATAAAATTTCCCCAGATATTTAGAAAGTTGAAGGTAAAATCCAGGGCTGAGGTAATGACGGTAATATTCATCCTGTTTTCGCGATTCGGCCGCATTGAAATCCAGACGCAGAGTCAGATCAGGCCAGGGAGGAGAAATCAAAGAAAAACCTGAATAGATCCTCCAGAAGTCAGTGGTATTGAGTTCCGGTCGTCGGTCAACGTTATCATGATAATAATCAACTGAGCCAAAAAAATAAAGACCTTTTTTTAATTGATATCTCCAGGTGGTAAAAAGACCTTCCTGGTCCCGGTCAAAAATTGACTCACCGCTCAGGCCTTTAAAATCGGCATCAATTCGTCGGTAATTAACTTCCAGGCCCCAGCGATCATAATTGATTAAAGGACCAAAACGAATTGATGTCCCAGGAGCACTGGCTGTTTCGCTTTCGCTTAAAGAAAAACTGGCCTGCGTTTCGGTCACCAGCTTGAAGTTATTATTAATTTTTAATTCTGATTCTAAAAGTAAAAGGTCATTAGATCTGGTTAACAACTCTCCTGTCCAGCTTCTTTCATTTTCGCTGTGCAAAAAACCAAAGCCAAAATAATACACTGGACCTGGTTCAAAATGGCCGAGGAAACCATTGACTGTCTGCTCGGTCAGGTCATAAACAGTACCCAGTAGTCCACTGAGCCTGGCCACCCGTCCGGTAAAAAAATCAAGGCCAAAGCCTTTGTATTCGAAACCAATTTTCACTCCCCGCAAATAATTATAAGCCGGGAAATAGTTGGTAAAGCGATAACCAAGATTGGTAAACTGAAAACTATCATCGCCCAGCTTTAAATTAAAGCTGAACTGCCCGGCTTTTATGCCCTGCCAGCCAAAATACCAGTGAGCAGCCTCAAAGCCGCTACTGCTTATCCGGCCATCGAACAAACCATTAAAATAGCCATAATTGACGGTTCGCTGAAAAAGGTCTAAATGAAATATATTTTCATAAGCATTGGTATAAAATGGAGTGAGCTGTGAATAAACCTGGCTACGGCTCCAGAAAGAGAAGTTCAGGTAGCCTTCCTGAGCTTGAAGAGGCGGAGAAATAAGCAAGAAGGTAAAGATAAACAGAAAGACAAATAAAAGTAACAAATGGGCTGAAGCAAAAAAGCTGAAAAGAGTGATCAACCTTCTCTGGCTTCTGGCTGGTTTTGATGCCCCTTTTTTTTCTCCTCTTCTTTCCATCTAATTAAGCAACCTGTTTAAAGCTGGGTAGCAGTAAAAGTAATAATCTGATTATAGGTACCGGCACAATAATTCCAGGAATTGTTAAAAGAAAAGGTCAAAACACCATTATATAATCTGCCTTGGCCAGAACCTAACTGAATATTTTTCCCCGCAACTAAAATTCCATCCAGCAACGGAGGCTTAGGTGAAGCTACCCAGGAGACATTAGAAATCGGAATGGTGACCCCCTGAGCGCTGCTCAGATCCCCTTCCGCCCGAATATAAAGAACCCAATTTCGGCTTTGAGGTAGAGAGATAGTCAAACTCACCTGATTAGAAGCCCTAACCACCGGCTGGTCATCCGGATCAGCGGCCGGGAAGCTGATGGCCGAAGGGGAGATACTCAAGTTTACCCACTGCGGCCTGGCTACAGGCTCCGCTGCTGAAGCCCAAAGGAGAAGAAGAACGACCAGGAAAAAAGCCGATCGGGTTTTTAAAACTACCCTTTTCTTCTTTCTCATCTTCATTCCCAATCCTTATTAAATCCCCGTAACTAAAATAGTAACAGTGGCCTGATAATTTCCTGGCGCAAAATTTTTGGGGTCATCGGCGAAAGAAAAATTCAACGAGCCTTTAAATATACCAGAACCGGACAAACGAGCAGCCAGAACTGGAGAGGCGTTATTCAACTGTCCGGCACAAAAACCGGCTCCCTGAGCTGTCCAGGAGATGGTCCCAATGGGTATGGTATAGCCTGTACTTGCATCTTTTAAATCAGAGGAGGCCACTAACCAGACATTGACCGTTGAACCTGAATTTGAAGTCATCTTGATAGTAAGGGTAAAAGGTCCTTCATTGGCGGCTATAGTCTGAGGTTGCCCAGTCCAGGTAGAACGGGTAAAAGAAATTATAGAAGTATTTACCTCTATTTTGCAGCGGGCTGATACGTAAGCTGTTAAGGAAAGCGTGGCATTATCAGAAGCTTGAGAAAATAATGATTCGGGCAAAAAACCCAAAACAATGAATAAAGATGACAACAATAAAAGAAAGATTTTGGCACTTCCTTTATTACGACTGAAAGGTCTCAGCCGAGTAAAACTTTGTTCTTTCATTTCTTCTCCAAACACTTACTATTTTCACTTGGGCCAATCTTTCCTTTTACTTATTCTTTATTTCTTTTTTATTGCTTTATTGCTGCTTCTGTTGTCATCACCTTCATTCCACTACTTTTTTACTTCTTCCTTTTTCCTGTTTCTCCATCCCCATATTTTAATTGCCTGTTTCTATTTCAATTTTTTCCCGGGCACAGGGTCTTTCTTCCTTCATTTCACGGTAATCTCTTTTTCCAAACCGAGAAGTTCATCCCGCCCTATGTCTAACCTGACCTGAACCTGGTAATTCCCCGGGGCTAATCTTTCTTTTAGCCCTATGGTCACATATCTTTCGCTGCCCGGAAGGACAGGCTCATCCGGAACTTCAAGCTCAGCCACCTTTTTGCCCTGAGAATTTTTTATCATAACGTTTCCGCTTAATCTATAATGAGTTTTCCCTGAATTGCTGAGCTTAAGCTTTATCTGCTGGGAATCGTCGCTCTGAACAAAAGTCAGGTCTTCCAGAGCTCCCTCCGGCTGGACTTTACCCACCACTACATAAACCGCAGCGGCTATTTTTCCGATAAAAGCCACCTGGCCCAGTTTTCCACCTGCGGGAGCTTCTGGCACATTTTCAAAAGAAACGGCTGCATGATAACCGCCATCTGGGGTGCCCTCGGGCACAGAAACAGTGAAACGAACAGTCTTCATCTCTCCCGGTTGAAGCCTGAAGTCAAAAGGATTAACCTTTATCCATCCACGGCAGGAAAAAGTCGTCTCTTTATCACCAATAAAATTTGGCGTGCCATCTTCTTTCAAAAACCAGTTTTCAGCAAAGACTTTTATCCGCATCGGTTTGGCAGAATTATTCCGGACGTAAAAAACATCAGTAATCTGGCTGCCCGGTTTAGCTTTGAGCTCTACTCTTATAGGGGTAATGCCAAAGAATATTTGAGCCTGAAGGCCGGCTGAAAGAGTAATAAAAAAGGCAGAAAATAAAACACCCAAGGAGAAAAGAACCTTTATTTTCAATTTTTTATTCACCACTGACGCCTCTTGGCCCACTTGGTTTGCCTTAATAAGCGGTATATTAAAGTAGATTTTAAAAAATCAAATTTAAAAAATCAAAAAATAAGTCAAATAAAAAGGGAGAAGGAAGTTCTATCCCCTTCTCCCGGCGAAACTTAAATTCAGCTTTCAGATTAAACTTTGGAAAGAGTATAAGTGGCAGTTAGAGAATAATTCCCAGGAGCCTGAGTTGTATAATTTCTTAAAAAGCTGAAATTCAGCGTGCCCTCATGCCAGTGGAAAATAGAGCCTGACCAGGAACCAACAGTAACTGCAGTGGCATTAGCCAGCGAACCAGCCTGATAACCAGCTCCAGAAGCTGTCCAGCTGATAGAACTGGCCGGAATGGTGTGAGCCCCATCACTGAGATCATTATGAGCGGTGACTGTTAACTGAAGCGAAGCAGAAGGAACAATGACGGCAAAAGCTCTGACACTTACCGGCCCCTCATTAGCAGCTATGGATTTAGTGGCTGGATTTGAAGAAATATCAGGTGTGGTATCTGTAAAGGTAATGGTATTCTGGCTGATAGAAAGGTCATACCACTCATAAAGACTAACCTGGAAGGTAATATCCTTGGTAGCTTGAGCCAGAACCGGGGAAAAGCTCAGGACTACAATAAAAACCAGAGCTACACCCAAACTTCTAATGGCTTTCATTTTCACCTTCGCCTACCTCCAATTAATAAAGTTTTGTTAATTATAAGAAAAAGAGGCAGGCTTTGTCAAGAAAACGACCAAGAATTTTTGAGCTATTTTTTTATAAAATTAACTTAATTTTTTGGTTTTATTACTTTTTCATCGCTGAGATAAAATCTTGTTTTACCTCCGGCTTTTAAATTTTTTCTTTGATTCTCTGCTCAAATTGCCGATAAAACAAAATTAGCCACCCACTTTTCTCCTCTTGTTCCATTTTGCTCTGGACCATAGAATATCAAAGTCCCCTTCTTAAAACCTGGTCCTCTCCAGGTGGCAAAAATATTTTCTTGATTGAGATTAACCTCTCCTCTACCGCTTATATCACCTTCTCCCACCCATTTTAACTGTCCCGACCCCAAAGAAGAAAATTCACTATCATAAATTGTCCCTTTAAGGACAACCGTTCTTTCTGGGGATACTGAAAGCAGAGCTCTAACTTCAACTGGTTCTCCAGATATAATTTCTGTTTGTAAAACGGCCAGGCTATGGTTCTGAGCTTCTACCCTGGTTGGCCCCGAAACTATCTCCATTACCAGCCACTCTTTTAATTCAACAACAAACGTGGTCCTGGAACTATCTTCGCCTTTAAGCCCGGTTGGAAGAAAGACAAACAAAAATAGGCTGGCTAAAATTAATAAAATTAAATCTTTATCCATTAAGTTCTTTTTTCTTAAACTTGCCCTTTTGATTCCCATTTTTTTCTCCTATCTTTCCATAAGCAAAAAGCATGCCAAGACCTACTTTAAGCCTAAGTTATTGAAAAAAAAGAAGATAGGTTAAAATGAAGAAAAGATTGAGTGTTCTATTACGTTACAGAATAAGAATTGACAGTATGTCTAACCTATTGATTTTTAATTAATTATCAAAAAAATTCAGAGTGTTCTCTTTTGTTACACTTTTTTCTATTTATTTTAAAATCTCATAAATTTAGTCGTTTTTAGCCTCCAATAAATGATATTTTTTTAATTTACGATAGAGAGCCGGCCTGGTAATTCCCAGCATTCTGGCTGCTTTCTGTTTGTTGAAATCCACTGATTTAAGAACCTCAACCAGATGTTTTTTCTCAACTTCAGCCAGAGTCAAATTAACATAGGGATAAGGTTTATTATCAAAAATCTGGGCATCTGTGTTCTGGATAAGATTTTCAGGTAGCTGGGCCAAATCTATAAAATTTTCATTGGTCAGCATTACTCCTCTTTCGATGACTTTTTCCAGCTCCCGGACGTTTCCTGGCCAGTCATAATCAGCAAAAATTTTCTTAGCCCGGTTGGATACTCCCCTGACTTCTTTGCCAAACTTCGCGTTATAACGATTAATGAAATGGAGGCAGAGAAGAGGAATATCTTCTTTCCTCTTTCTAAGAGGAGGCAGGTTAATCTCGGCTACATTAATTCGATGGAAAAGGTCTTCTCTAAACCTGCCTTTCTTCACTTCTTCTCTGAGGTCGCGGTTAGTGGCACAAATTATCCTGACATCCACTCTGACCGGGCGATTGCTGCCCAATGGCCTGAAGGTTCCTTCAGAAAGAAAGCGCAATAATTTTGCCTGACCGCTCGGAGGCATTTCGCTAATTTCATCGAAGAAAATCGTCCCCTGGTCTGCTTCTTTCAAAAGACCCGGTTTCGAGCGGTCGGCACCAGTGAAAGCTCCTCTTTCATAGCCAAAGACTTCTGATTCAAAGAGTGATTCAGGCAAAGCAGTACAATCAACCACGACAAAAGGCCTGAGCTTCCTCGGACTGAGATGGTGAAGAGCCCTGGCTGCCAGTTCTTTTCCCGTGCCGGTTTCTCCAGTGACGAGGACTGTAATCTGATGTTTAGCCAGTCGCTCGATCAGAGAAAAAATTTCCAGCATCCGGGCATTGCGGCTAATCATTCCCTCAAACACATATTTGCTGGCCAGCTCTTTTTCTAACTCAAAAGTCTCTCGCCTGATAGAAATTTTTTCCTCAAGTTTTTCCAGGCTTTCAACTAAAGAACCAGGTTGAAGCGGAAGGCTGAGATAATCCAGAGCTCCAGCTCTTATGATAGAAGCAACCGTTGCCGGATTTTCTGGCTCTCCCAGAACGATGACCTCTAAAAGGGGATCATATTCCTTGATGATTTTCAAAAGCTCAAAAATAAGTTCTATTCCCCCCTCTCTTTCTAAAAGGACCACCCGCGGCTTTATCTGCCTCAAGCTGGAAAGAAAATCTCTGTCCGGGCTAACTAAATACAGGTCATAGTCCTTAGCAGAAAGAATCTTCTGAATTTGCCTTAAGGTTCCTTCTTCCGGCGAAATAACAGCTGCTTTAAGCATATCCCAAGAATTAGCCTAATTAAAATTAATCTAATTATAGCCTATTACCTTTGGCAATAAAACAAAAAATGCTCATAAATTAGGGCGTAAGAAGCCATAATAAAACATAATCTTAAGAGCTTCCTTGACTTCCCGCCTGGAAATTTTGGACTTGCCTTCCCGACGATTGATGAAAGTGATCGGTACCTCAACCACTTTTGCGCCAATTTTCTGAAAATAATAAAGAACCTCCAGATGAGCCGAATAGCCACGAGCAATCAATTTATCAAATGGCAGCTGTCTCAAATATTCGGCTCGATAAGCCCTGAAAGCTCCCGTACAATCTCGGGAGTTAAGTCCCATAAGAACTCTGGCTAAGAAATTTGCTACCCAGCTATTGATTTTCCGTAACAGAGTCCAGCCTTCAGTCTTACCCCCGGGAACATAGCGTGAACCGATAGCCATGGCCGCCACTTCCAGTTCATTCACCATGCGGGGAATGACTTCAGGCGGATGGGAAAAATCGGCATCCATCGTCAGGAGCTGCTCATAGCCGTGGTCTAAACCCCATTTAAAACCATCACGATGGGCTGTACCCAGACCAAGTTTCCCCGGCCGATGAAGGACAAAGACCCGACCAGGATTTTTTTGACTCAGCAATTCGGCTTTAGCGCCGGTTCCATCCGGTGAATTATCATCAACAACCAGCACATCAAAAAAGGAATCTAAGCTTAAGAGCTTCTCCACCAAAGGATCAATGTTTTCTGCCTCGTTATAGGTAGGAACTATGATTAAAACCCTTTTTTTCATAAAGGAATTTTATCAGAAACAAATTCAACCAGCAAAAAACCTTTTCTTTAAAAAAGGCTTAGGCTATACTTGTTTATCAACCCGAATTTGCTGATCTTGGAGGAGAAGATTATGTCTCAAGATCGTTCAGAGGTAATTTTAAATCTCTTTAAAGAAAGTAACGCTTTACTCCAGGGACACTTTAAATTGACATCGGGAAAACATTCAGAATGGTATTTCGAAAAAATTAAGCTGATTGAACGTCCCGTCATCCTGGAAAAAATTATCGACCTGCTGGTTGAAGAAATTAATAAAGATGCCCTGAAATTTGACTATGTAGTCTCACCAGCTTATGGCGGTATTGCCATCGGTTTTTTAACAGCCCTTAAGCTGAAAAAGTTTTTTGCCTTTACCCAGAGAGTGGAAGAAAAAATGACTGTTCGTTCAGGCTTTTCCGGTCTGGACAAATCCAGAGCCATCATTGTCGAAGATATTCTGACCACCGGCGGTTCTATCCAGGAAGTCTTAAACTGCCTCCAGCAGAAAGAAGTTGAAGTCACCGGAATTTACTGTCTGGTTGATCGCAGCGCCGGTGAAGTTTTGATTCAGGGAAAACCGGTTAAAAGTTTGCTATCGCTCAAAGTAGAAGCCTATGACCCTGACTCCTGCCCCCTCTGCGAGCAGGGACTGCCGTTAGTCAAACCTGGAGCTTCAGACAAAAAATGAAGGTTATTCTGGCTTCTGAATCTCCAAGAAGAATCCGTTTACTTAAAAAAATCTTTAAATCCTTTTCTGTTATTCCCAGTGGCCTCAATGAAAGTCAATTTCTTGAAAAAAACCCGGTTCAGTATGCTCTAAAGGTAGCTGAAGCTAAAGCCAGGACCGTTTCGGAAGATTATCCAGACGCTCTGGTCATTGGCGCTGACACTGTAGTCACCATTGACGATTTGATTTTAGGAAAACCAAAAGATCGGAATGAAGCCAGAAATATGCTCCAGACTTTATCCGGACGGACTCATCAGGTCATAACGGCTATAGTTCTTTATCAGAAAGATCAGGACAGATTGCTGAGTGATTTTGAAACCAGTTACGTGACTTTCAGGCCGTTAACTACTACAGAAATTGAGTCATACCTTGAGCGCAACACCTACGGTGATAAAGCTGGAGCCTATGCCATCCAGGAAATAAAAAACATTTTCTTAGAAAAACTCGAAGGAGATTATCACAATGTAGTTGGTCTGCCACTTCGAAAGCTCCGTCGCCTTGTTCATAAATTTCTGGAGAAAAAACTCGAGGTAGAAATAACCTCATTTCTTCTGCCTGATGGTCTGGGTGTGGCTGAAGCTGAAGGGCGGAGCTACCTTGTAGCCGGGACTTATCCTGGGGACCGGGTTAAAATTGCTTATGAACAATCTGATAGGAAAATCATTGGCGCTCGACTTATTTCCCTCATCAGTCCCTCACCCTCAAGACAGCCTGCTCCCTGTCCCCATTTCGGTTTGTGCGGTGGATGCAGTTTTCAGGATCTGGCCTACCGCCAGCAATTAAATCAAAAAAGGAACTATCTGCTTCAGGTTCTGAAAGAATATTTTCCTTCCAACTACCGCTATCTGGAAGTTGAAGAAGTTTTGCCTTCACCGGATGAGTATTTTTATCGCAACAAAATGGAGTTCTCTTTTGGCCAGGCCAATGGAGAGGTTTTTCTCGGGCTTAAGGAGAAAACCCGCAAAAAAGAGCACAATAGAGATAAAAAAGTAGTCCGGCTGGAAAAATGCTACATTTCAACTCCTCTGACTGAAAAGTTATTCCCCCTATTTGCGGAACTGGTCAGAAAATCCGGTCTGCCAGTTTTTAACCTCCAGACCAAGCAGGGTTTTTTCCGCCATTTGGTTATCCGTGAGGGCAAGCAGACCGGAGAGGTGATGCTTATCCTGGTTACCACCAGCCAGGCTAAGCTCTACCTGGATAATTTTACTCAGGACCTCCTCAAGGTTGTGCCTGCTGTTAAAAGTTTCTGGTGGGTAGAGAATAACCGCATTGCCGATGTAGTTTCTTTTGATAAAACGCATCTTATTTATGGCCAGCCAGGCATTGAAGAAAACCTTCTTGGCCTTCGCTTTAAAATATATCCAGCTTCATTTTTTCAAACCAATCCTCGAGCTGCTCAGGCAGTTTATTCGAGAATTATGGAAGAGGCCAGAAGACTCAGAACTCAATCAGCCCTTGGTCTTTACTGCGGTTCAGGGGCCATTGAAATCTGCCTATCTAAGGTAGCTGGAGAAGTAGTGGGAGTAGACTGGGATGCGGCCAACATCAAAACCGCTAAGGAAAACGCTGAAATCAATAAACTTCAAAATGTCAGATTCTGGGAAAGCTCGGTGGAGGCCGTCCTTCCTGAAATTTACCGCGGAGCTTTTGACCTTCTCCTCATCGACCCGCCCCGAGCTGGAATTAGTCCCCGGGGATTAAAACAAATCACCTCTCTTAAAATCCCCAGCCTAATCTATCTTTCTTGCAATCCTGTCAGCCTGGTCCGAGATTTAAAAGCCTTAAGCGAAAGTGGCTATCAAATCAATCGCTTAACTCCCATCGACTTCTTCCCTCATACTGCCCATTTAGAAGTAATGGCTTTTCTCAGCCGTTAAGCTTCTTTCTCGGGCGATTATTTAATCTGGGTGGTCAAGAAAATGGGCAAAGTCATCTGCTTTATCTGATCAATTAATTCTTCAATCTCATCAATGTGGCCATCTTCATCCTGGAGTATTTTCTCCAGAAGTTCTCTGGTGGCAAAATCGCCGACTTCTCCTGCTAATTTGATAGCCTCATTATAAGCTTTAATGGCATCAAACTCAGCTTTATGATCAAATTCCAGCATCTTGAGAACTTCATCGCCTATGAAGATTTTCTTTAACTGAGAAACAATAGGTAAGCCTTCCAGAAATAGAATGCGCTTGATCAGACTTTCTGCATGTTTCATCTCAGTAATAGCTCTCTTCTCTATAATATCAGCCAGCTTATCATACCCCCAGCTCTCGCACATTTCCGAATGAACCATGTATTGATTGATGGCAGTCAATTCATCAGCCAGCAAAGAATTCATGGTTTCAATGAGCTTAGAATCACCTTTCATCGTAGCCTCCTTCATTTATTTTCAATCATTCTACCTTATAATGAGTTTCTTGTAAACAAAATAGCTTTTAAAGTTGTTTTCTTTTAAAATAAAAACGTGATTAAAGCTATACCTGAAGATTTTATTGTCGAAGAAATTGCTGACCTACCTCTGGTGGAAAGAGGCGAATTCAGAGTTTACAAGCTCACCAAAAAAAACTGGACCACCCCTGACCTGGTTCGTTTTCTGGCTAAATTGCTGTCGATCTCCCCTAAAGCCATCGCTTATGGCGGGAAAAAAGATAAGCACGGAATTACCACCCAGTATATTACTATCCGCAGCCAGCGGGATTTCAGCCGGCAAGAGCCAAGCTTTTCTCTTAAAGCCATTGGCTTTATGCGCAAAGCGATGAGCCCGGCCCTTATTAAGGGCAATCGATTTCTTATTACAATTCGCGACCTGGAAAGCCTGGAACCCATTTTCTATAATCTAAAAGAGGTTAAAATTTACGGTTTCCCCAATTTTTTTGATGATCAGCGTTTCCGTGGGGTCAATCAGAATTTAGGATTTTTTGCTGATAAAGTCCTCCGCGGGCATTATAACGGCGCCCTTCAGGTTTTTTTGCAATCACAGAATATAAGCTCCTCTGATAAAAAGAATAGAGAACGAATAACGGAGATAATTGCAAATTGGAGAAACTGGGAGAAATGCCTGGAGCTGGCAGATGGTCTGACAGAAAAAAGAATTTTCCGCACTTTGCTTCTGCGCCCCGATGATTTTCTGGCTGCCCTGGAAAAAATTCCGCGAGAAGAAATTGCTATGGCTTATGCTGCTTTTGGCTCGCATCTCTGGAATGAACTTCTACGACGCCTCCTCAAAGAAAAAATAAAAGATCTTAAAGAAATTCAGGCTGAATCCGGTATCTATCTCTTCTGGAAAACTCTGGACGAAGAAACCCTGAATTATTTTAAAGAATTGAAGCTGCCAACACCGGCAGCTAAAATGCAATTTCCGGACGATTTAAGCCGGAATCTATATCTTAAAATCCTCGAAGAAAACAACTTGAAATTCAGCTCCTTCCGGACAAAGGCCCTCAGCCGGGTTTTTTTCCGTTCATTTCAAAGAAAAGTCTTGCTCTATCCTGAAAATCTGGAAATTACCGAAAGCAAAGAAGACGAGCTCCATCCCAAGAGAAAAGCCCTGGTGCTGTCATTTGCTCTGCCGCGAGGAGCCTTTGCTACCATGCTGGTCAAAAGGATTCTTCTGGATGAAGAAATCAAAAAATAGAATAATTTCAGAGCCCCAAGGCCAAACCAAAAGTCAAAAGGCCGAGAAAGTACAGAATATTATACTCGAATGGCAAAGCCCGCTGGGTCAGCGAAAGAATTGGCTAAAGGAAAATAAATTAGATAAAACATAATCGAAGGATGAAAAGGAAAAATGAAAACAGCCGCCATTATTGTGGCAGGTGGCCTGGGGAAAAGGCTTGGTTTTTCCTCGCCCAAGCAGTTTGCTTTGCTGGCTGGCCGCCCGTTGATTGATTATTCAATTGAAAGATTCTTGGCCCTCCAGGTGAATTATATCATTGCCGTCCTCCTTGATGGCTATCAAAAATACTACCAACCACACCCAGCTATCTCAGTTATTGCTCCCGGCGGAAGCCAGCGTCAGGAATCTGTTTATAATGGTCTTAAAGCCTGTCCAGCTGAAACTGAAACCGTCCTCATTCATGATGCTGCCCGGCCGTTTTTCCCTCTTACAGGAATAAAGAAAGCCCTGAAAAAGATAGAAAAAATGGAACTTGATGGACTGGCTCCGGCCATCGCTTCTGCTGATACTCTGGTTGAAGTCCATGATGGACGGATTATCTCTTTTCCCCCTCGTCATAATATTTTTCGCACTCAGACGCCACAGATTTTTTCCTATAAAAAAATTCTAATAGCTTACAAAAAAGCCAAAAAAAACCTGAACGGAGCTCCTTTTACTGATGATCTTTCCCTGGCCTTTGCTGCTGGCCTCCGATGCGGTCTGTTTGAAGGCAGTCAGATAAACTTCAAAATAACCGATGAAGTTGATTGGGCCCTGGCAGAACAGTTAATCAAATCAGGCCGGCTCGATTTTACTGAAAGATAAAAGCTTTAATTTTAATGAATGGTCAAAAAGATAAACTTAATAAATATAGTTCAAGTTCAGAGCAGCATCCTGGAGATATTTCTCACACTTTTTCCAGGCATTTTCATCATCAACATCAATCCAGAACTTATCCCCGATATCCATAACCCGGGCCTTCCCCTTTAAAGCCATAATTCCGACCCCACCAGAAAGGGAAAAATTCTTACTCAACTGCTGACTTTCTTCCAGAGCGGTGAATAGCGCAGGTGTGCAGTAAAAAATACCTGTATCAAAAGCGTTATAATTAGTAATCCCTTTACCAATACTGAGAATATGACCATCTTTCACCTGAACCCTGGTAACATCTTCCAGATCAACAAAAGGATGATTCTTAAGGCGATAATCAACGGCCAGAATTAATTCGTCATCCTTAAGTTGCTCTTTCTGAATGTTGATTAAAATCTCTGGATCAAAAATGTGATCCGACATCAGCAATAAAAACCGGTCAGCAGCATATTGCCTGGCTTTATAAACTGAAAGCCCATTTTCTTTTTCCCATTCATCATTGCGAACAAAGTTAAGAATCACCTGTCTGGTGTAACTTTGTTTTGTTAGGTATGCCTCAATTTTCTCACCCTCGTAACCTGTAACCACCACGATTTCTTTTATTCCCGCCTTTAGCAAAGCTTTCACGGCATAATCGATAAGAGCCTGGCCTCTAACTGGAAGAAGGGGTTTGATCGGAAAGACCGGTGATAATCTTTCTCCCTTGCCCGCGGCTATAATAATACCTTTCAACTACGGTGCCTCCTGGCTTCTCAGTTTTTAGCTTCCCTGTTTCTCACCTTTTTAATTACAGGCATTGAATTTTACTCGCTTCCGATTTAAATGTCTATTCAGCCAACAGTCAGTTTCAGAATTTAAGGCAACAACCTTTCAGACAATAACCTTAAAATCAGAATAATCTTCTTCAATTACCAGACGGACAGTTTTAAAAAGAAATCCCCCAAAAACTTTTATACGCGATTTTTTAAGGACCAATTGATTTCCCCAGGGTTCCAGGTCAATTTCCACCTGAAAATCCTTGATAAAGGCAGGATTTTTTGAAGGCTGCAGAAGCAATAATAAAGGATCATAGGTCTTCTCGCTAATATAATATTTACCTTCAAAAAGATTATCCCGCTTAACTTTGGCTCGCGCTTCGATGACATAAACCTTTTCCCCTTTAAGCTCCTCCTCTCCTATGTACCGAAAGGCATATAAAGCTTTTTTGCTTTCTGAAAAGGGAATCAAGTCATCTTTGGTTAATTGATTTTTAACTGCCGGTTTTTGACCTGATTTCCTGGCTTTCTCTGATTCTTCCTTCAGCTTTTTCAGTCTTTCCAGACGACTCCGCCGGTAATCTTCGGTAACATCTTTAACCTGACCTTTTTCTATATCCTGCGCTTCTAAAATTTCTTCGTCGCGGGTCTCTCCATTAACGGTTAGTATCTTCTTAACCTTTTTTATTTTCTCCGGTTGCCAGTTTCTGTCGGCATTAATATAGGTAGTAGTAACCAGAGCCTGCCATTTTTCAAAATCAGGATAGGAAGCCAGCCGCTGGCAGATTTTATCTATCAGGGAATCAACTGGAGGAGCGCTTTCCTGAGCACCTACTTTGCTTTTTAGCCAGAAGGAAAAATTAAAAAGCAAAATTAAAATAATTAAATTTCTTAAGCTACTTTTATTTATCTTTTTTCTCCATTTCATTGGGATTGCCAGGAATAGATTTTTTAGGCAGTTTATTTTAGCAGAAATATTCGGGATAGAAAACTGCTGGCCTTTAGACCTGGCTAAAATTACACTCGAGAAAAAGCAGGCTAAGGCTGGCTTTTCCCCGATTTATTGTCTAAAATACAAAAATATAACATTAGAATGAATATAATTGATATGAGAAGAAATGGATCATTTAAAGAATTCCTCACCATCCTTAAAGCCTGAGCTTAATTTAATTTCTGCCACCGCCATCAGCATTGGAGCCACCATTGGGGCGGGGATATTTGCTGTGACCGGCCTGGCCGCTGGAGAAGCCGGCTCAGCTCTTCTTATTTCCTTAATTCTGGCAGCTATCTGCACACTGCTTACTGCTCTGAGCTTTATTGAATTAATTTCCTGGCAGCCAGCCGAAGGTAGCATCTATTTTTATTCCCGCCTGCTGATATCTCCTTTTATCGGCTTTATGGTCGGCTGGATGTGGATAATTTCTACTTTATTTACCGGAGCAACAGTTGCTCTCAGCTTTGCCCATTATTTTCAAGATGTTACCCGTCTCAACTTCAATGTAAATCAGATAGCAGTTGTCATCATCGTTCTTTTTACCGTATTGAATTTCATAGGACTGGAAGAATCAGCCTTTATCAATAACCTTTTAGTACTTTTGAAAATCCTGATTCTTCTCGCTTTCGTTATCATCGGTCTTATATTTATTAAACCCGCAAATTTTCGCCCCTGGAATTTCTCACCCCCGCATATATTGATCGCCGCAGCCATAATTTTCTTTGCCTATGGCGGTTTTGCCCGGGTAGCCATCATAGCTGAAGAGGTCAAAAATCCAAAAAAGACTGTTCCCCGGGCAATTATGCTTTCTTTATTTATTTCCACCATAATTTACCTGATGGTAACTTTTGTTGCTCTTGGTTTGGCTGGAGCAGTGAAACTGAGCCGGAGTGGAGCTCCTTTATCCACGGCTATAAGACAAACCGGGTTGAGCTGGGCCGGATTAGCCGTAGGCCTGGGAGGTATTTTAGCCACAGCCAGCGTTCTTCTTACTTCCATTCTGGGAGTTTCCAGAATGATTTTAGCTATGTCCAGGCAAAAAGACCTGCCGCCAGCCTTTCAATCCATTCACCCCAAATTTCATACACCGGGTATGGGAGTTTTAGCTACGGGACTTATTATGGCTGTTCTCGCTTATTTCTTTAATTTATCAAAAGTGGTTTCAATCAGTTCTTTTTCTCTTCTGGCCTATTATTCCCTGGCTAATGTTAGTGCTCTCCGAGTTAAGGATTGTTCCAAGTGTTACCCCGCCTATATCCCCTGGCTTGGTCTTATTTTTTGTATAGGCATAGGGTCTTTCCTGCTATTCTCTCAGCCTTCGACCCTAATTTTAGTTCTTGTTTTTCTAACTGTCGGGGTCCTGGCCTATTTCTTAAATAAAAAAATGACCAAAACTTGAAAATTATCAGACTCCAGACCTGAGCCCGCTAAAAATATTTAATAAAGAACGTTTCTATTGACAACTGGTCAAAGTAGTATTAAATAAGTTCTGTTCTGTCAGGGGTGCCTTCGGCATCTGCTGAGCGAAGGCTGAGAGTAGACCCTTTGAACCTGAACTGGGTAATGCCAGCGCAGGGAGACAGGATCTTTCCGGGAAAAAGCTCAGCCTCTTCCGACAGAATATTTCTATGTCAGGAGGAGTTAGATTATGTTTTCAGCTAATTCTATTGCCCTGGATTTGAACAAAATCAGGGCTCAATCACCACTTGTTCACAATATAACAAATTATGTGGTTATGAACCTGACAGCTAATGCCCTGCTGGCGATCGGAGCTTCTCCAGTTATGGCCCACGCTGTGGAGGAAGTGGATGATATGGTTAATCTGGCATCGGCCGTGGTCATTAATATTGGCACCCTCAGCCCACCCTGGGTAGAAGCGATGGTTAAAGCCATCAGAGCAGCAGCCAGCAAGGGAATCCCGGTTATTCTCGATCCCGTAGGGGCTGGAGCCACACCTTATAGAACGATGACTGTTAGAAAGCTCCTGCAAATAGGTCCTATTGCCATCATCCGGGGTAACGGTTCAGAAATTAAAGCTTTAATTGACTCTGACACCAGGACCAAAGGTGTTGACAGCCTCGAAGGGCCAGAAGCAGCCATAGAAGCCGGACAATTTCTTTCCCGAAACTTTAGTTGTGTGGTCAGCATCAGCGGTCCCACCGATTTCCTCATTAAAAATGATATTATCATTAAAATAGCCAATGGCCATCCATTGATGCCTCGGGTTACCGGATTGGGCTGTACAGCTTCGGCAATTACAGGAGCTATGGCCGCTGTTAATCCGGACTATCTTCAGGCAGCAGCAGGAGCTATGGCTATAATGGGTATATGTGGAGAATTGGCGGCAGAAAAAGCGGAGGGTCCGGCCAGCTTTGAGGTTAATTTTCTGGACTGGCTTTACCGACTGAGCGAAAAAGAAATTGCAGAAAGGCTGAGCCGTAGCCGGTGGCGCCACGGTGGTGCAACTTAGAGAAAAGGAATGTTCTTCCCGCGAATTTTACCAGCTGGCCATAATGATAAAAAAGATTATTCCTCCCGAAATTCCCCTTATCATTAACGACCGCCTGGATATTGCTCTGGCCGTTGGCGCTGATGGCTTGCATCTGGGACAATCTGACTTGCCGGTAGAAATTGCCAGAAAGCTTCTCGGTTCTGAAGCCCTGCTCGGTCTTTCAGTAGAAAATATAGAACAATTAAAGGAAGCAAATCACCTGCCGCTTGATTATCTGGCAATTAGCCCCATTTTTCCCACCCCGACTAAAACCGATTTTAGTCAACCGGCCTGGGGTCTGGAAGGCCTGCGCCTGGCCAGAAGCTTAACCGATTTACCCCTGGTGGCTATTGGTGGAATTAATGAAGAAAATGCGGCTGAGGTTATACAGGCTGGAGCCGACGGTCTGGCCGTGGTTTCAGCTATCTGCGCTTCAGCTGACCCAGAACAGGCTGCCCGCGCCTTAAAGGGAAAAATTGAACAGGCCAGGAAGAAAATAGGTTGATTTCAGAGTGAATAACAGAAGACCTGATAAATTCTCAGCTTATGCACCGCTTTAAATGATTGTTAACTCTTTTAATTTGTATGATAATGGAGCTGAAAAACAGCGGCCTTTGGCCAATTTATAGAAAGCAAAATAACAACGACGGATAGAAAAAATATTTATAAAAGTAAATGTTAATCAAAATGGACAAATTAAAATCAAGCAACAAATCAAGAAAAAACAGGAACTTAAGACTCACAGATATTGGTGAGTTTGGCTTTATTGCTCACTTTTCGCCGGAATTTCTGTCCGGCCTGCCAAAAAATATCAAGGGCATCGGGGACGACTGTGCAGTTATTCCCTGGAAAGGCCGCCAGCGCCTGCTGGTGACTACTGACCTGCTGGTTGAAGGTGTTCATTTCCTGAAAGAAAAAATACCAGCGGAAAACCTTGGTTATAAAGCGCTGGCTGTCAATCTCAGTGATATAGCGGCCATGGGCGGACGCCCTCTTTATGCTTTTCTCTCTCTTGCCATCCCCCCTGAAACTGAGGTGCACTACTTAGATGAATTCTTTAAAGGCTGGCAGAAGCTGGCCCAGAAAACAGACGTTATGCTCCTTGGCGGCGATACTACCAGAACGGTGGAAAAGATGGTCATTAATGTGGTCATCCTGGGCGAAGCTGAGGAGAAATTCATCAAATATCGGGCTGCAGCTAAACCGGGTGACATCATCGCTGTTACCGGCCAGCTGGGTGATTCAGAAGGAGGATTGCGATTAATATTAGCCAGTCAAGCTGAACCGCCATCAGGAACGGCTGAAAAATATCTTTTAAAACGACATTATTGCCCCCGTCCCCATCTGGAAGAAGGTTATTTTTTAGCCCATCAGTCAGCGGTCAGAGCAATGATGGATGTATCAGATGGGATAGATTCCGACCTCAGGCGCATTATGGAACAATCAGGCTGCGGAGTAGAAGTCTATCTGGAAAAACTTCCTGTTTCTTCGGCGCTAAATAAATGCAGCCAGAAATATGGCTGGAATCTCATGGAGATAGCTGCAGCAGGAGGCGAAGATTACTGTTTACTGATAACTGTTAATCCGAAGAAATTTTCAGAACTGGCTCAGAAATACCTGAAGCGGTTTAAAAGGCCACTTTCCCCCATCGGTAGCATCACTGATAAAAAAGGAGATTTTATTTACCTGAAGAACGGCCGGGTTGTTAACTTTAAAAAATCTGGCTTTGACCACTTTAAAAGCTGACAGTTTTCAGGCTTTTCATTTCCCCATAGAAAATGCAGAAAATTAGGTAAACAAATAATTTCATTTCTTAATTACATTTTTTTTATTTCAAAACTTCTTTAAGAACATCAGCCTGTTCAGGGGTCAGAATTTTATCTCGGAAAATCACCTGAACCTGAAGTTGTTGCCCGCTGGCTTCAACCAGAAGAAAATGATTGTCTCCACCGTGTTTGATATAAAGCTTATTTAGGCGAGGCCCCCCGCCGCCGCTGATATAGTAGGTAATTCCATCAATCTTCCTGGTTGGACCAAAACGATGATAATGACCGGCAAAGACTGCCAGTACTTTATGCTGCACAAGAAGGGGATGAATTTTATTCATCCAGAAATCTTTATCCGCCTGATGGACATATTTACTGGTCTTCGTCCAGAGCGGCACATGGACAAAGACAAAAGCTCCTTTCCATTGGTCGGAATTAGTTAGGTCAGCTTTCAACCATTCATATTGCTCCTGGCTAATATGTCCAAGACGGTTATCTTCTATGTCCCAGAGGATAATAAAATGATACCCTTTAAGATCAAAAGATAAATAGGTTTTTTTATAGCGCTGAAGATAAATTTCTAAAGACTTACGGCTGTAAATATCATGATTTCCGGGCACCCGGTAAAAAGGAGCCTGGATCTGGGACACCAGTTGATCAAATTCATCCCACTGTGATTTAGCCCGGCGAAGCCCATAACCGGCAATCATATCGCCCAGATGAATAACCACATCAGGTTGAAGAGAATTTATCTTACTAATCATATCTTTAAAAAACGGACTCTTTTTGCTGAAAAACTCCGGGCTGGTATCACCGATCACCACCATCTTCAGATCAGCTGAAATCAAAGGCGAAACTAAAATCGTAAAAAAGGCTAACAGGACAAGAAAAATAATGGATAATGGGAACAGTCTGAATTTTGTTTTTATCATTTTAAACCTCAATTTCAATAAAACTACCATCCTTCAGAAAAAGTTGCCAGTCTGTTTTTCAATCTGATTTGAATCTTAAAGAATAAACTTTTCGGGGAAAGTCTCCACTGGCAAATTCAACTTTAATTTTTTTATTTACCATATCTTCCTCGGCATAAGCTTCCACTACCTCGCCTATAAAAAGCACTTTATCACCTGTTTTCACTTTTTTCCTGAGCTGACACTCCATATGAGCCAGGCATTCGGCTATAATTGGCGCCTTAACCTTTCTACCCGGCAAGGGGGTTAAACCGGTAGCTTTAAATTTATCAATGTCTGCTCCTGAATGAAAACCGCAGAAATATATTTCTTTTCTCATCGTGGCTGGAGGCACATTAACTATAAATTCACCGGTAGAATCAATTAACTTTCGCGAATAGGAGTTCTGACCAAGAGCACAACCGAGAAGTGGCGGATTTTTAGAGAGGGGCAAACAAAAACTAACCGAAACCCGATATCCTCAGGGTATAAACCACCTCACCTGATTTCTCTTCCACTACCTGAACCACCGGATTTTTAATTCCTTTAAATTTTAAAGTCGGAAGATAGGCTACTGCTTTTCTTCCATCATTTTCTAATTGCTGAAACTTTAGCGGCCAGCCAGAGTAAGTTTTGGCCTGAGGGCTATCAGGATCAACATTTCTTGGCCAGTTTTCAAAGACAATCTGCCTGCTTTCCCGTTCAAACCTGACAATTCCGTAGCCGGGAGCTCCTCTATAGACAGGAGAAACTTCAGAACCATAGGGATTGGAAACAGCCCGGAGATTAAATTTATTACCAAAAGCATCTTCAAAATTGCCGGTTGGCTGAAAATCTTTCGGCCGAGCCGTTCTGGAGGCAGGTCGAGGGAACCAGCGGGCGGGCCAGGAATTAATGATAGGAGAAGGCTGGAAGGCCCAAACCGCATCGCCATATTTTTCCAGCCCATATTTCAGGCTGCAGGCCGGACCACCCGACCCGGCTAAGTGAATAGCAAAAGCTTTTCGCAGTATTTTTATGGCTTCATCCCTGCCTGACGGTGGCCATCCACCGGTATTAAAATCACCTACCTGGCGATCATTCTGAGGATATTCCCCCGGCTGAAGCAGAGGAAGACGGAAAAGGTCTTCATCCCCCAACGCGCCTTCGGGTAAAGTAATGAGCGAAACCCATATACTGGAAGAAAGGGCAGCTTTCATCCAGATTCCATTCGACCAATCAGAAGCCCACCTTTCCAGTAATTCCAGCTGTTTTTGACCCAGAAGCTGGGCCCCTTTTACCCGGCTCTGGGTTTTCAGATCAAAATCAGGATTAAAAGCCCAGCCATTTTTGATTTGAGCGTCGGGCAGAAGCAGCTGGGGAGCTGATTTAAACGTCCGGTCGTCAATGATGGCCAGACTCAAACCGCCATAACTAATTTCAGCATAAAAAGATTTTAAATTGGAGTCAGAAATTTCCCAGGCAAGAGAATCCGGAAGGTGAGAAGTTTGAGTCTTCAAAACCAGGCGAATAAATTCAGCCGGCAAAAGAAAACCACCTCTGTCCTGAAGAGTAACAGTCCCGGCTAAATTCTCGGCACTACCTGTTCTTCCGCCATTCCCCCAAAGTTTGAGCTGAAAGTAATCGTGAGCATCAGGAATAAGGACAGCAGGTCTATCTTTTAGAAGATCAGAAAAAGCCCAGGCAAAAAGAAGCCACTGCCGAAAATACTCCTGAGTCAATTTGTCGAGGGTAACATTTTCCTGCCATAAAGAAGCCGGCCGGCCGTAAACTTGATTGCCGGCAAAAAATATAATATCGGGATTATGCTTTTTGAGATTATTCACCAGCTCAGTATGAGGAAAGCCATCCTCCTGATTATTATTTAAAATAGCCATAACCAGTTGCTTTTGATCAAGCGGCAATTTTCTTATCTTCCCCTGATAAAATGGAAGCTGGCTGTTGAAGCTTTTATCTTCAGTGGCAATTCGATAATCAATGTCCTCTTCAGCTTTCCAATCAGGAATTTTAAACAGGACTGTCCAGGATTCTTTGTCCATCTGCCCCACAGCCACTGTATTCCAGTTTCCATCTTGCTTAATTTGCATTTTTACCGCTGAATTTTCAGAAAGGCTTCCGGGAATAAGCTGGAGACTAATTTTCAAGAGATTCTGGCTCAGGGTATAAAGGCTCAAAACTACCGGGCCCCAGGTCCTCTCCGGATAATTTGCCAGCATTTCACCGCCGGCTTGAAGCGCTTCAAATTGGGCTATAGCCTGACCGGCCGAGCCCCTGACCTCAGGTAAGCTGGCAACAAGAGATAATCCCCCTCTTATTTTTTCCGAAGTGGAGCTAACCTCTTGAAGCTCATCCAGCACTTTGTTTTTCTCCGGTTCAATCACTGTTAAATTAACCTTTAATCCTTGGTCACCAGAAGCGATCTCCAGCCTGAAAACTACTCCTTTTTCTAAGGCTTCTCTCACTTCTTCCTGTTTCTCCTCAGGGCTGACGCTCTCTAATTCGCCTATAAATAAGAGCCCTTCTGTAGTTACTCCTACCTCCAGTCCCTGCCCGCTGAGCGCTGCTTCCCGATAATCATCGCCCTGACTTTTGATTCCTAATCTGAGGCCAATAAAATTTCTGGATCTGGTTCTCTCCGGAAGCCTGGGGACAGAAGCTTTAAAAGAAATACGAACATCTCCTTTTCCGTTCTTTATCTCCCTGGTCAGCCAGTAAAGATAGCGGTTAGAAGCAGCTGTCAGACACTCGATCCGCTCACCATTAAGACGCCAATCTTCTAAGCGATTGGCATAAAATTCCGGGCCAATCCAGTTGCGAATTAGCTCGGGATTCTTCTGCCCAGAGGAAGAAAATATTTCCGCCCCAGCCAAATTAGCCGCGCTGGCCAAAAGCAAAATTAAGCTTATCCTCAAAAAAAGAAGGCACAGGGATTTATCAGCAAGGGAGCAGAGGCCTTTTAATCTCAAAATAGTAAGCCTGTTTTTTAAGCTCATTTCTAAGCTCATTTTACCCTTCCTTTCTGACCACTTTTCCCTCGTTTCCCCAAGCTTTTATAATATAAAAAGACTAATTTATCCCTCCATCTGATTTAACTTTTTTATTTTATTATGCTTAAAATTCCCCAATTTTATTACTCTTTTATTTTTGCTCTTTTATTATCGGCCAATCAGCTCAATTTTCAAAGCCCGCTATGGTCTGCTCATTCTCAGATTATCTTTTTATTAGCTAATTGAAGCCAAAGCAATCAGAGCGCGAGCCAATTTGAAGCCTTCCAGGTAATCCCCGGTAGTGAAAGTTAAAGTTCTCGGGCTTATTCTTTTAACCCCAGGAATCAATGTTCCGGCTTCAGCCTGATTGCTATTATGGAAATCCAATTCAAAGGTAAAAGGCGGCTGGAAAACGAAAGGCTTGAAGCTCGGCAGCAAATTTAGGGCTTTTTTGGCTCCTTCCTTTAAGTCGATCAGGACCTTATTTCGGGCAAAGTTGAGGGCAGCGAAGCGATTGACTGCTTCTTTAACTGGGACCACAACCAGATTTTGACCGAGAATTTCTTTGGCTTGCCAGCAGGTAGTAGTATCCCCTGTCAGCATAATTACCGGGACTCCATAGCAACCAGCAATAGCTGCATTCAGTCCCAGCTCAGGCATTTCCAGACCATTTACTTTGATGGAATAGATAGCCGCTCCGGAAATCGTGTGGTCAAGAATCGCCGGCGCCGAGCCAGCCCGGGAATGATAGCCAACAAAAATACATCCCTGAAAGGTCGAATCTATTCCTTCCATCATGGAAAGTGGCTTGGGCGAGCCAGAGAGAAGCTCAGCCCGAGGATCAAGGTCACTGGCGATGATGTTACGCATGCTGCCATGGGAATCATTGACCACTACCTCGGTAGCTCCGGCCTCAAACAATCCTTGCACGACAGCATTGACATCTTCCGTCATCCATTTTCTGGCTACCTGATATTCTGGAGAATCAGGCAGACACTGATTGGTGTGAACTACTCCCCAGATTCCCTCCATATCAACAGAGATATAAATCTTGAGCTGATTGCGCTCCGGAGTCGAATTTTTTGCACCGGCTGCAAGTGGGCTATTTAACCAGATTATTGATACCGCTACCATTATTAGCAACCATATGTTTAATGGCTTTTTTCTCATCATTCTTTGCCTCCTTTTTATAATTTTTTTTACTTTGTCCTATTTTTTATTATCCATTATCTTTCTTTGTTAATGATTTGAAGCCTCATTTCTTATTTACCAATTTTTTTAGAGAAATATCAACTGCAATTATTTGCTTCATAAAGGTATCTGTCCTTAAAATAATCAGCCTTGCTGCTGATATGATTTAAAAAACCTTATTTGCTTCGGATAAATCTGGTATAATTTTAAACGGGTTATGTAAGATTATGCTTAAATTTGCCTTGATTGTGGCCCTGGTTTTCTCCCCCATGGCTGCCATTTCCTCTTTCCTCATCACCTACGCTGAATACAGAAGACATTTTCCAGAGAACCTGCCACTGGCCAGGAGATTATCCCTGAACTTTGCTCTTGCTACCTTTTTTTTCTTTGTCATCCTAACTTTCCTGGCTGTATTTGCTTTTTATAAGTTTTTGCCAAAATGAATCCCGCACTCAGTATCGTCATTCCGGCCTATAACGAAGAAAAAAGGCTTGGCCTCACCCTGAGAAAAATAATTGATTATCTCAATAGTCGCAAAATTCAAGCTGAAATCATAGTGGTCGATGATGGCAGCTCGGATCGGACGGCTGAAGTTGCCCATGAGATTTTAACTGAATGGCCAGCCTCAAAGGTAATCATCCAGCAAAAGAACAAAGGAAAAGGAGCTGCCATAAAAGAAGGTGTCCTGAAAGCAAGCGGTGAGTTAATACTCTACACTGATGCTGACCTATCCACACCAATTGAGGAAATAGAAAAATTTTTGCCCCTGACTGCTGAAGGATATGATGTAGTCATAGGTTCGAGAGCTTTGCCTGGCTCGGCGATTCGAAAAAGACAGAGCTGGATACGAGAGCACATGGGGAAAGCTTTTAATTTCCTCGTCAGGCTAATGCTCATAAAAGGCATAAAGGATACTCAGTGTGGCTTTAAACTTTTCCGTCGGGAAGCAGCTCGAAAAATATTCACCCAGCTTGAGTGCCAGGGTTTCGCCTTTGATGTTGAAGTCCTATGGCTGACTCAAAAATTCGGCTATAAAATCGCCCAGGTACCGGTGGTCTGGGTTAATTCGCCTGAATCAAAGGTCATGTTATTCAGAAGTTCTATCAGAATGTTTCTGGACCTTTTAAAAATGAGGAAACCAACGAGAAAATTCTGAGAAGCCTGGTTTATTTACTGATATTAAAGGATATCTTTCTAATTTAAATTTAAAAGGCCAGCCAGACGTTTGCAGATTAAAAGGATTTCATCGGGCTAATATAAGTTAATTATCCTAATTAATCTAAGCCACAGAAGTTTTTTGTTTTTCTCTGCCCTCTTTTATTAGCTCATCAAGCAGAAAGCAGGCATCCTCCACAAAAGCGCGACAATATTTCTGGAAAAGGCGTTTTTCGTTGGCCAGAGCTAACCCCTGAGGAGTTTTCAAACTGCAGCCTATAAGATCAGAACAGTTAATCGAGCCATGAAGTCTAATGAACCGTTCACAAAATTTTTGCGCCAGAGAATAAGTTAATTCTTTAGCCTTCCTATCTTCAGCCCTACACCGTCCAAAATTAAGGCTAAGAGCCAGCCAGGCGCCGCTAACCACACCGCAGATTAAGCCCATATGCGATATGCCGCCACCTAATACCTGGCTTAACTTGAGAGCCATCTCTTCCGAAAGTCCAACTTCCACCGCATAAGGAACAAAAACTGCCTGAGAGCAGCTAAATCCTTTCTGGAAAAGCTCCCGCGCCTTAATCGCCTTAGGAGACCTCTGATTTTTAGACAATTTCTTGTTTGGCTGCCTTCTTGAAGATATGGAGTCTCTTTTTGTCTGCTTCATTTTTCTCCTCGACCTCTTAAATTAAATTCCTTCATTGCCTCCAGCCTCGGATAATAAACGATGCTGCCACAACCAGAAGCAAAAGGACAAATTACTCCACCTTCGGCCTCTCTAAACCCTGCCAGCGTAAAAAGAGCTGAAATCACATCAGTCCGATCAAGAAAAATAACCGCCTCAGGCGATTCTGCTTCCTCCAGGTGATCAAAGCGCTTGAATACCAAAAAACGAGACGGGGCCGGCAAAAACTTCATCTTTGTCAGGATCTGGTCGACTATTTCGGGACTTTTCTTATATCTTTCCCCCTCTATCTCTCCTTCCAGCCCGCAGGACAAAAAGTAACGAAACTCAGGTCGTAAATCAGAGGAAAATCCGGTATATCTTCTTCCGCCAGCGCATCCAATTCTCTCTGCTTCCAAAGAAATATCCCGGCCATTGAATACCTCTTCTACCAGTTTTATAAGACAGTTGACACTACCTCTCTCTCCGGCTGAGGGCGGGGGAGGCAAGAGTGAGTCATACCTTTCCTCGCCCGAGTAAAAGAAAACAACTGGCCAGCGAGCTCCTGGAAAATATTCCAGCCACTTCTCCCTAAAATTTCTCCTCCATTCTTCTGGCATTTCTTTCTCCTGAATTTAATTTAACTCCTTAAGCTATTTATTAGCTTATTTATTTTATCTAATCCCACAGTAAAAAACCAAAATCAAGCTGGTTCTTATTTCTTAAGCCCGGGACAGTTTGACTGAAGCTATCTAATCCTGTAATCTAATCTATAAAATTTCGGTAATTTTGCTTTTTACTTGTTTTCCTGAGCCGCTCAGGAGAGTATAAAAACCGGATGGCAGTTAATTATTTGCTTTAGAAAATAAATTGTCCTAATCTTGAACATAATAAACTTGTAGAAAAAAAGGAAAACTTACATGATTCAATTCAAGTCAATGAGCCTCAAAACAAACAGCTCCAGATTAAACTTCAAAAAAAATATTAAGCCAAGCCTCAACTCCTCTAAATCTCATAACCTACTTTTTGGTCTGATTTTAGTTTTCGTCCTAAGTTTTCTCCTGGCTAACTCACCTGCTTGCCTGGAACAGACGCCCCGTCCGGCCAATTGGGCTCAGCCCCTGAAAATCAGGGGGGTACCTAATCTCCACAAGGTATCTGCTCTTCTTTATCGGAGTGCTCAACCTACAGCCGAAGGTTTCAAAGAATTGGAACAATTAGGTATCAAAACGATTATTGACCTGACTGGAACTCACCGTGATCCTCATTTGATGTCCGGAACCAGCCTGAAATATTTGGAAATACCTTCTAAAGCCAGCGAGGTCCATGAAGGCGATCTTTATCAATTTTTGAAGATTGTCACCAACCCGGCTGAAGGTCCCTATCTGGTTCATTGCCACCACGGGGCTGACCGAACCGGTCTGTTTGTCGCCGTCTATCGCATTGTTATTGAGGGCTGGCCCAAAAAAGAAGCTATTTTAGAGATGCAGAAAGGCGGGTTTGGTTTTCATAACACTTATACCAACATTGTTAAATATCTTCAGAGCTTTGACCCCGAGAAATTCCGCCGGGCACTTAATCTGCACTCATCTGAAACCGCTCCAGCTCCCCTGCCTAACTGATTGCCATAAAATCAAAATAAGCTATCTGCCACCAGTTACAAATTTCTTTCGCTAATTATTTTTCGCCAATATGTTCATAACTAAAATCAAAAACTAAATTTAAGTTAGCAGAATTGATTCACCACCCGGTTGAAGAGCCGGTCAAAAAGCTATAAACTAATAAAAAATGAAAAAAAAGGAATTCTGGATCTTTTTTATTATTCCTTCAATTCTCGTGGTGGGACTTTTTACTCTTGTCTCTCAGCTTAACCAGAATTTTATTCAGGCTCGGGTTCAATCCCTAATCCAGGATCAGCTCAAGGCTACCGCTTCCATCTTAAAAGTGCATATTAAAGAAATGCTGGAAGAAGGCATCCCTCCCGGGCAGGTTCTGGACCCTTATTCAGGCATTGAAGATATTTATTTTATAGCCCTGCTCGATAATCAGGAAAAAATCCTGGACTGGCGCTCTCAATTTGAAGGCTATCTTCCTTTTTCCCGCCGTCAGCGGCCAGCTTCTGAATTCTGGATTTTTGATTCGCCCCAGGGACCAATTTTTAATCATTATTCCTCTTTCACCCTGAATGATGGAACTCTTTACCATCTTTACCTCGGTTATTCAATGAAAAAGTTATCATTACTTATTGCTCATTCCAGGCGAAATTTCTGGCTGATGCTGGCAATTCTGACTGCCGCTGGAGTAGCTATTTTTGCCGGAGTCTATCGCCTCCATTCCCATTATCAGCAGGCTTCAGAAGAAGCTATTAAACAATCCCAGGAAAAAGAAAGATTCAAGGAAATCTCCGGTTTCACCTCAGGGATAGCCCACGAAGTAAAAAACCCGCTTAACAGTCTGGCTCTCCTGTTTGAACTTTTAGAAAAAAAGGCTCCAGAAGATTTTATCTCCCTGGTCCACTCTGGCCAGCAAGAAGTCCAAAAAATTGCTTCTATCATTGACCGCTTCTCTGAAGTCATCAAGCCTTTAACCCTTAAGGCAGAAAAAGTTCGATGGATTGAGCTCGTAAATCAAGAAATTCAAAGCCTGGAAAAAGAAATTAAGGAAAAAGGAGTAAATACTCAGATTGAAGTGCCCCCGCTATTGGTTCTTAATGGAGATCGCCTTCTTCTCAGCCGAATAATTCACAACCTTATCAAAAATGCCCTGGAAGCCTCTGCTGCGGGTCAAACTATAAGGGTCGGGGCAACTCTGAAGAAAAAATATCTTCTGTTTTCAGTGGAAGATGAAGGCTCTGGCATCCCGCTGGAAAATTCAGAAAATATCTTTGAACCTTTTGTTTCCACCAAGAAGACGGGCCTGGGAGTGGGGTTGTATTTAGTGCGCAAAATCGTTGAAGCCCATCAAGGAAAAATATATTTTAAGAATAAACCGGAAGGCGGAACAATTTTTATTGTCGAGCTTCCTGGAGGAAGATATGAACAGCCATAAAGGAACTATTCTGGTAGTGGAAGATGATAAGCTACAGAGAAACCTCATCAGCGAAAATTTGAGACAAGAAGGATATGAAGTTTTTGAAGCAGCCGACAGTCAGGAAGCCTTAGAAATTATCAGCCAGAAGCCGCTGGAAATTGCCGTGGTTGATTATAAGCTCGGACAGGAATCTGGCCTGGAATTAATTAAAGAATTCAGGCGCCGCAATCCGCTGATAACACCGGTCATGGTCACCGCTTTTGCCAGTATCGAAACTGCAGTCGAAGCTATCAGGCAGGGCGCCTATGATTATGTGGTCAAGCCCATCGACTTCAAAAAATTCCTGTTAGTGCTGGAAAGAGCCAGGGAAAGATTCAGGCTGCAGAGAGAAATTTCTGAACTCCGGAGTAAGCTGGAAGAAAAATTCAGCTTCAAAAATTTTGTCTTCTCTTCAAAGCTAATGGAGCAGGTGACCGGGTTAATGGCTAAAGCCGCCCGCAGTGAAGCTACGGTTTTAATCACCGGTGAAACTGGAACAGGAAAGGACTTGATGGCCAAGCTCATTCATTTTTCCTCAGTTAGAAGCCGGGGACCTTTCTTAGCGGTTAATCTACCATCAATTCCAGAAACTCTGGTTGAGAGCGAACTTTTTGGCGCAGAAAAAGGCGCTTTCACCGATGCCAAAGAGAGAAAAATCGGCAAGTTTGAAGCTGCTGATGGCGGAACGCTTTTCCTGGATGAAATTGGCGATCTGAGTCCGGCTGTTCAGGTCAAAATTCTGCGCTTTCTCCAGGACAGAGAATTCTACCGGCTTGGCTCCAACAAACCTTTAAAATCTGATGTCCGGGTAATTGCTGCTACCAACAAGAATCTGGAAAATCTGGTTAGCGAAGGAAAATTCAGGGCTGATTTATATTACCGACTGAATGTAATCAGAATTGAGGTACCGCCCCTGCGGGAGCGGAAAGAAGATATTCCCCTTCTGGTCGATCATTTTATTCGGGAATATGGCCGCCGGGAAGGTAAAGCCATCAAGGGCATTTCGGCGGAGGCACTGAACGTCCTGATGAACCACAATTTCCCGGGGAATGTGCGAGAACTGGAAAACGCTATCGAGCGGGCAGTAATTTTTGCTGAAGGGGGAATAATTACCAGAGCCGACCTGCCGGTGTTTTTGGAAATCAGATCAGAAAAAGATGTAGCGGAGAGCGGACCGGATTTTTCTAAGCCTTTAACTGACAAGGTCAGAGACCTGGAAGTCAGAGAAATTCGCCGGGCTTTAGAAAAGGCTGGTGGTGTTAAAAGCCGGGCGGCAAAGCTATTGGGCATCACCGAGCGTATGCTCAGCTATAAGATGAAAATTTATGGTCTATAAGGGCATTATATTCCATCATCATTTTTTTAGAGATAGAAGAAAGACATCCTTTCCGGACCTTAGTCCATCACAATCAATTTTCTAACTGCTAAGGTTTCTCCCGCTTTGCCATTTCTTTATATGAAGGGATAGATACTCCTGTCTGCTCTCTGTATCTCAAAAAAGAAAAAAGCCAGGAACTTTACTTTTTCCCTGCTTCAAAGGTTTACACTTCGAAGCCAGGAAATTCAGCTTCATACCTGGCTTTTGTTTTGCGCTAAGCTACTAACTTATCTTTTAGATTTGATTAATAGCGGCGACCACCGGAAGAACCACGTCCCCGTCCTCCGCCGAAACCACTGCGGGGCTTATCCTGCCGCGGTCTGGCTTCATTAACGGTAGCGGTGCGGCCCTTCAGGTTTTTGCCGTTCAGTCCATTAATGGCCGCCTGGGCTTCTTCCTGATTGGGCATTTCCACGAAGCCAAAGCCTCGGGATTCACCAGTGTAGCGATCCTTAATGATGGAAGCGCTGTTGACTGTTCCGAAAGCTTCAAAAGTTTCCTTTAATTCAGCTTCGGTCAAGTCCCTGGAAAGGTTTCCTACGTAGATGTTCATACTCATCTCTCCTTTTAAAATTACCGTTATAAAGGAGAGGAGTATGACCGATAAGGGCCCGTGCCCTCTTCCTTTATAATCGAGCAACATCATTGTAGCACAAAATTGCCAAAAAATCTCATTTCTAAAAAATTTTTTTAAAGTATTTTCGACCTCAGAAAATTGGGGGCATAATAGATATTTCTGAAGCTCCGGTTCCTGTTCTTGGCGTCTGTATTTAACAGCCTCAGTTTGAGTTTGCATTAAGAAGTAAAAAAGTTTAATTTTATTATTAGAATTTATTTTGAATTGAAAAAGATTTTTAAAGGAGGCTGCCATGCTCAAATTAAAAAACATTTTTAGGGCAGGAGTTAATCATTTTGCTATTTCCATTCATCTGCTTTTGGTCGCAATCCTCACGGTGGCTACTCTTTCCTGCAGTTTTTTGTTGGCTCAAAATAACAGGGCTGGTGATGACATCCAAAAGATCAGACCAATTCGCGATGATGTCGGCTTCTGCTGGAATGCTGATAGCATGAAAATTCTGGTGGATTATTTAGCTGCCCAGGAAAAAGAAAAATTTAATTCTGAGGGCCTGGTAGCAGCCATCTCCCCCCATGATGATTACCTTTATGCCGGTCGCCTTTATTATCCGCTGTTCAGCCATATTAAAACGAAGGAAGCGGTTATTTTTGGAGTTACTCACGGCACTGTTCGTAACGAAATTAAGGGTCTGGATAGCATCCTGATTCTTGATAACTACCAGCTCTGGCCGGGGGTATTAAAACCCATTGCTCCTTCCCCCCTCCGCGAATATCTTAAATCCCACCTCAGGCCGAATTATTTCATCGTGAATAACCATGCCCAGGAGCTGGAGCATTCTATCGAAGCTCTCCTTCCTTTTCTCCAGTATTTCAATCCAGACGTCAAAATAACCCCGATTATGGTTGCCCCCATGCCCCTGGAAAAAATGGAAGAAATTTCTACTGACTTAGCCCGGGTTATTTCAGCTTATATTAAGGAAAATCATCTAACACCGGGAAAGGACATTTTTTTCTTAATTTCGGCTGATGGTAATCATTACGGCAAGGATTTTAACAATCTGGCTTTTGGTGAAGGGCAGGAAGCCTGGGAAAAAGCCAGAGCTTTCGACCAGCAGCTTATAGCCAACTTTATGACCGGCATAATTGACCAAAAAAAGATAATCGGTTTGACAGGTGAGTTCTGGGGAAAGACTTACCTGGATTATAAAAATTCTTACTGGTGCGGCAAATATTCCATTCCTTTCGGGTTGTTGACCACAGAAAAAATTATCCATCAAACAACAGGGAAAAAGCTCAAAGGGGTGCTATTCCGTTATTCAGATAGCTATAGTGAGGGGGTACTACCATTAAGAAAAATTGGTCTGGGGACAACTGCTCCCTTTTCCCTCCGCCACTGGGTAAGCTATGCAGCCATCGGCTATTATGAAGAATAAAATTTAGAATCAAAAAATAAGATCGAAGGTAGCATTTTTTCAGTTTTTGGTTTATCAAAAGTAAATCATAAGCTATCTTTTCTTTTCACTCTGATTTTCTAAAAATCGAAAAAAATGCGTAAGATGCCGACACCCGAATTTTCATAGGGCATTCCACGTTTTCAAAAAATAGGAAATATAGATTATGTCCCGATTTTTCAGGCTTTGCCCAGAACCATAGCCAGTAAGGCCATCCTGACATATAGACCATATTCCATCTGACGGAAATAGGCTGCTCTGGGGTCTTTGTCGACTTCCATAGCAATTTCGTTTACTCTTGGCAGCGGGTGCATGATAATCATTCTATCTTTAGCTTTTTCCAGAATCTTAGCCGTGATCACATAGGCATCCTTTACCTGCTCATATTCTTTTAGATTATCGAAACGTTCTCTTTGCACTCTGGTTACGTAGAGCACATCAGTTTTCGGTAGCACCTCATCCAGGGTTAAATGTTCTTCCTGGGGCAACCCTTTTTCAGCTACCTCATCTATGACTTCTCTTGGCATACGCAGCACTTTCGGTGAAACATAGTGCAGCTTGATGTGTTCAAACCGGGTCAAAAGCCGAGCCAGGGAATGTACAGTCCTACCGTATTTCAGGTCTCCGAGCATGGTTACAGTCAAGTTATCCAATCTTCCTAGCTCTTCTTTGATGGTAAACACATCCAGAAGGGCCTGAGTAGGATGCTCCCCCACTCCATCTCCAGCGTTTATTACCGGTTTTCCAGCATACTGGGCAGCCACAGCCGCTGAACCGACTTCAGGGTGTCTGATAACAATGACATCGGCATAAGCTGCCAAAGTTCTGACCGTATCCGGCAAACTTTCTCCCTTAGCTACAGACGAATACCGCACCTCGCTGATCGGTATGACTGCTCCACCCAGCCTCTGCATGGCTGCCATAAAAGAAGCAAAGGTTCTGGTCGATGGTTCATAGAACAGGTTAGCCAGAATTTTCCCTTTGAGTAAATCAAAGGTCCCTATTCTTTCGACCATCACCCGCATCTCATGAGCTACGCTAAAAATATATTCCAGGTCTGCCCGGCTGAACTGTCTCACAGATAAGATATCTTTGCCGTACCAGGGAGCGGTTTGCTGGTCTCCAAATGGCAGATATGGACTTTTCGGCTTCGTAGGCATAATTACTCCTTTTTATTCCACACCAGAAATTTAGCTTTTCTTAATATATTCATCCAGGGCATTTATGTCAATTAAAAATAGCGGCAGCGGCCTAATTCAATCATACTTACCGGTGCAATTCTCTTTTTCTCTCCTTCATTATGCCTCATTATTCCTCTTGGCTGAGTTTTTTAATTTTCAAAAATTATTTAACAAAACCATGCTTTGAAACCCCTAACAAAACCCAGCCGTTAACCCAGAAAAGGCTGTCTTTATTTTAAAATTAATTTAAGATAAGATAAAATAAATAATTGTAATTTTCTCTTTAGAGGAGAGAAAACATGAAAAAGATGAGCTTTTTTACTTTTGTAATGATCCTTACCATTTTTATATTTTCTACCTTATTCTTTTCTTCTCAGCTTCTGGCTCAAAACGTCAATCTTGGTTTATCCATAACTGATGGTAAGGTTCGGGGTTTTTATTTTTCAATCTCGAATTATTTTAATGTACCTGAATCACAGATAGTTCAGATCAGAGAACGCTACCGCTTAGCCGATGATGAGCTTCCCGTAGTCTTTTTCCTGGCAACCAGAGCCCACGTCGAGCCGGCAGCCATCATTGACTTAAGGTTAAAAGGTTTAACCTGGTGGGATATTACTCTTCACTTTGGCTTAAATCCAGAAATTTTCTTTGTTCCTGTTACCACGGTTAAAATTGGCCCTCCTTATGGGCAGGCCTTTGGATATTACCGACAATACCGCCAGAGAAAAACTTGGGGGAAAGTTGTTCTGGCCGACGCTGATATAATTAACCTGGTCAATCTAAAATTCATCTCTGAATATCACAAAATTCCTGCAGACAGAATAATAGAAATGAGAGCCAGGGGTCAGCATTTTGTGGAAATTAATGAAACATTTGTTAAAGAAAAAGGCAAAGGGAAAGAACAAGCGGAAAATCCAAAAGCGAAACCAGGAAAAGGCAAAGGACGCAAAAAATAATTAAAAACTTATAAATATTTTTTCCAATCGTTATGGTAAAATTTTAGTTTTTCCTGTGATCTTCCCCAAGAAACTAAAACTTCAGCCTCTTCTGCCCACCTGGCGCGACTATACCTGATGGTTAAAAGAGCAGCTTTTCTTATCACCTTTTTTGCTTTGATCACAGTTAATTTAACCTTTCCACTTGCTTCCCCGCTTATTTCTTCAGGCTGCCCGCTTCTCTCTACATTCAATCTGACGACTGTCAGCGGCCCCTGAATAGAAGCGTTGGTAATCAGCACATCATCCGGCCGGGCTATCCTTCTCAGCTTTTCATTCTCCTGTTCATTACGGCCGATGACCAGAAATCCCTCTTCATCAAAAAATAGCCGACCCATCTTAATCAGGCTGATGTCCCTCTCTAATAGTCTGCCTCGCCACTCCAGCAATTTTTTCAACCTGGACGAAAAGCCCGGGTCAGTCAGGAGACATCCGCCGGCCGGGGTCGGGTATTCTTTCAGCCTGTATTTTTCTGCCATTTTTATCTGTCTTTTCCGTGACTTTCCTGAAATGTCTTCCAGCTTTTCTCTATCGACCAATCCTTTTTCTTCTACCAAAGTCACAGGCAAAAGCTTGGCCGAGAGCGGCCTTAGCACCAGTCCTTTTATCCCGCTCATCTTTTCCACGATTTCCAGAGCCTGCCTATTCTGCGACTTGGGCCTTTCTCCCAACACTTCTCCCGTAGCTACAAAATCAGCCTGATATTTTTTCAGGAGCTGCCCGGCGATTTTAACCATTTGCCCGTGGCAATCAATACAGGGATTCATATTTTTCCCATAGCCGTATTTAGGTTTTTCTACTATTTGAATTTCTTCTTCAGTTATATCGACCACTACAAGCGGCCAGCCCTGTTCTTCAGCTGCCCTGATAGCTTCTTCTGCCCCAAAAAACTGACTTTTAAAAGTCAGCCCAACAATTTCCACTTCCTGTTCTTCCAGCAGCTTTCCAGCCAGTACGCTGTCCAGACCTCCCGAAAGAAGCAATAGAGCTCGGGCCCGGGCTTTCTTCTCTGCCGCTGGTCTTATTTCTTTTAAATGCATGTTTTAATTCCTACTAATTTAGTATACTTTTTTAGCCTGCTTTACGGCTGTAAGGCTATTCTTTCACAATAACAATTTTTAATGATAACAGAATAGCGGACCAAGATTAAGACAGGCATTGGTCGCAGAATTAAGATCAAAATTAAAATGAAAATGGCCCCTAAATCTATCCAGCTTTTAAAAAATAAATTTTTATCCCTCCTGCTTAACTACAACTGCCAGGCCTCTAAAAAACTAATAAGCTTTACCCGAAGTACCCTTCCACTGTATGTTCATTGCCAGATAATTTGCCAGCCTTCAGGCTATAAGTCAATTTTCATGGAGACACAGCCTGAAAATCAAAAAGAAACTGCAATTATTTTCCTAAAAGCTTTTAAATTTCAGCAGATTAAAGTCTGGCTTTCTTTCTCAGCCAATTCTGCCGGGCCGCCCAGCGCACCAGCCCGTAGGTCAGCGGGCAGCGCATTAAAAAGACCAAAAACTTATTAAGGCCTCCGGGAACAATGATTACCTTTTTCCCGGCCAGAGCTCGAAGCGAAATCCTCACGACTTTTTCTGCTGTCATCCACATAAATCCCGGTGCAGCCTCTTTATCGAAACCGGCCACTTCATGGAACTCAGTATGGGTAAGGCCCGGACAGAGAGCCTGAATCTTAATTCCTGTGTCATAAAGCTCAGTCTGAAGATTTTCTGAAAACATCGTCAGAAAGGCTTTAGTTGAGCTGTACATTGCTCCTGACAGCGGTGAAAAAGCAGCCACTGAAGAAACATTGATTATGGTTCCATTCTTTTTCTTAATCATTCCCGGTAGAGCAGCCCTAATCAGCAGAACCGTGGCTAATATATGGACCATTATCATCCGCCCCGTCTCATCATTTTCATCCTGATAAAAAGATCGCCGGCTGCCGAAGCCAGCATTGTTTATCAGCAAATCCAGATCTTCGGTTTGCCTGATTTTTTCTGCCACCTTTTCTATTCCCTCATAGCGACTTAAGTCTGCTGGCAAAACTTCTACCTGAACTTTATACTTCCCGCTTAATTCAGCCGCCAGCTGTTCCAGCCGGTTCTCCCGGCGAGCCACTAAAATCAAATTTGCACCCGCAGCCGCCAGTTGCCTGGCATACTCCATACCCAGCCCGGCTGAAGCCCCGGTGATCAATGCTTTTCGATAAATATTATCACTTTTCATTTTTTCTCCTCATACTTTTCCTGACTTTTAATTTTTTAGTTTTATATGATAGCAAAAATCTAAGTGAAATATGTCCAGCAATCTGTTAGCAATTATATGGCCTTTTCTTCAGTACCTCCAAGATTTCAGAAAGTAGCCTGACCTCTTCAGATGGAGCCGGCGCTGGCGCACTCGCAGCCTCAGCCGCTTTTCTTTTATCGAACCGTTCCTGCAGCTTTTTCATTGGCAGGACGATAGCCAAATAAATGGTAGCCGCAACAATCAGAAAATTAACCACAGCATTAACGAACTTACCTATCATCACCGGCCCTACCACAATGCCTGAAAAATCAGGACGACCGAATATAGCCCCGATAAGTGGCGTCAGCACATCGCCTACCATAGAGTTGATAATCTGATTAAAAGCCGCACCAATCATCACCGCCACAGCCAGGTCGACCACGTTGCCGCGCATAATAAAAGCCTTAAAACCCTTTAACAATCTTGCCCTCCTCTCATTTATGGTTTTTCTGCTTTATCCTTTATATATAATAAACAAAAGGCTGCTTCAAATTAAATTTTAATTTAACCTCTCATTTTTTAAATTATTTTCCGCCTATAGCCTTAAAATTATTAACTTCTTCCCCTCTTTTCCTTATCTTCTTTTTTCAGCAAAAATTTCAAAAAAATCCAAAAATCAAGCCAAGTGGAAAGCTTTTTTAAGGTAGAGTTTATAATATTCTTTATCTGAGTTTCAGCCTTAAAAACGCAGTTTTCTTGACAGAGGGAAGATTTAAATGATAATTTTAAAATGTTCGAATAATGAGCAAAATTCGCCCGCAGGAGAATAAGCCTTTTTATTCTATTCTCCATTATTCTATACTCCGCTTTAAATCGGGCTGTATAAAAAGACTCAAAGATGCTCGTTTTCTCCATTATCTTTTAAGGCTCCTGCAGAATAAAGGTGGAGTCAACCTGAAGCAGGTGCAATCCAGCTCAACTTTTATGTCAGGTTTAGTTTCTTTGCTTTTATTTGTTTTTTTAATAGCGCTTGTTTTTAAGGCCACTGCCTTCGATCATCAAGTTTCAACCAATCCCACCCAACTGATGACCTCCAGCCATCAGCAGGCTACTCAAAATAATCTTTATTATTTGGAGCCCCGGCAGGAGCTTCTCCTGCTGAAAAAAGTCCTGTCATTTGAGCGCAACTGGAAAGCCAGAGCAGGTAACAAACTTATCATCGGTCTGCTTTACCAGAAATCCAGTTCGCTTTCCTTATGGGTTGCGGAAGACTGGCTAAATCTTTATGCCATATTACCTGAGGCCGACAAACAGATTGATGGTATTCCAATTAGCCTTCAAGAAATTAGCCTGGACTCGGTTTCTTCCCTGGAAAAAGAGCTGGCGGAAAAGAATATTCAGCTTCTTTATGTTGCCCCGCTTGATGATAAAAAAAGTACCCGGTTGCTTCAAGATATAGAGCATTCCTGTGAGAAGCTCAAAATTGGAACCTTTACCGGGGTGCCTCAATATCTTGATTCTGGAGTGGCCATAAGCTTTGAGCTCAAAGAAAACAAAGCTCAAATTCTCATTAACTTAGAGGCAGCCAGAGCTCAAGGCTTAAATTTCTCTTCCCAATTTCTTCGTCTGGCAAAAATTCGGGGGAAAAATGATTGAGGGCCAGCTCCATCCAAAAGCTCACCGGGTTTTCCCCTGGCAAAGGAAAATTGTCTTTAAGTTTATGTTCATATCTGTTCCTTTTTTAGCTTTAATCAGCCTGGCTTCATTCATCATTGCTCCTTACTGGTATAAACAGCACTCACTACAAGCCCTGGAAAACAAAGCTCACTCTCTCGGAAGAATCGCTGCCTACAGTCTGGCTCCAGCCATAGTCTTTGAAGATGCGCAGGGCATAAATGAAATCTTGGCCAGCCTCAGTCAGAGCCCCGAAGTCGAATATATCCTGGTTTTTAACTCCCAGGGCAAGGAAATTGCCCGGTTCACCCGAAGCAAAATACTGAAGATCAAGCCCGAAGAAATCCGTCAGAATGGCCGTATAAGTGATAATCAGATCTGGAATAATTATACGGACATCAGACATCGAAACCAGCTTGTGGGCTCTTTGGCCATAGGATTTTCTCTAACTGAGGTCTATCACCAGACAAAACACATCCGTCAGATGGTAGCCCTGGCTTCAGTTTTAATATTCGGAGTCGGATTATTTTTGATTTACCTTTTGAGTTCATTGACCACCCGTCCATTGCGGCAAATGACCAAAACCGTTCAGGAAATTGCCACTGGCGACCTGACCAAGAGAACAGAAGTCGCTTCCAGCGACGAAGTTGGGGTGCTGGCCCAGAGCTTTGATGCTATGGTCAGCCAGCTACAGGAAACTTTAACCAGCCTGGAAGAAGCCCGGGAAAACCTGGAAAAGAGGGTGGAAGAAAGAACCGCTGAGCTGAAAAAACAGATGGAAGAAAAAGAGGCCATCGCTCAAAAGCTCAAAGAAAGCGAAGAACTCTTTCGCAAGATGGTGGAAAACCTGGGTGAAGGCGTAGTAATAGTAGATGCAGACGAGAAATTTCTTTTCGCTAACCAGGCTGCTCAGAATATCTTCGAAGAGCATCAATCAGGTCTGACTAACCGCAACCTTAAAGATTACCTGACGCCGGATCAAATCAAACTTGTTGAGTTTCAAACCAGCAGACGGAAGCGAGGCCTGCCTGATACCTATGAGCTTGAAATAACTCTTAAAGATGGCCGCCGAAAAACATTGATAGTTAATGCAGTTCCTCAATTCGATGCACTGGGTAATTATGTTTCTACCCTGGCGGTGATGACTGACATTACTGGAAGAAAAAAAGAAGAGAAATCCTTGGCCGAAGCAAATTTAAAGTTAGAAAAAGCCCTATC
>Ga0078972_1004148_pt1 | contig 40929 bp, 38 predicted proteins | sample YelNatPaOPGAMG01_FD_67568 | JGI IMG/M metagenome (GOLD analysis project Ga0078972, IMG submission 67568) | Hot spring thermophilic microbial communities from Obsidian Pool, Yellowstone National Park, USA - OP-RAMG-01 (SPADES assembly) (version 2) | ecosystem: Environmental > Aquatic > Thermal...
GCAGCAGCGTTCGATTCCGCAGCAAAAGTTGACCCGGGTGGCACGCGGATTGGAGCGTTTGCGTTATGTTGCATGCACTGTATCGCACCCTCGCACCGCCATGCCAGCTCGCCGCCACTGCCCGCACTGCGCCAGTCGCGCGCGTCGCCGCCTGAACTTTGCGCTGGGTGCCGCGGCGGCTGCGCCGCTGTGGCTCGCAGCCTGGCCCGCCGCCGCCGAGCCGCTGCCGCCACTGCCGCGCTACACCCAGCCGGTGCTGGCGGACTCGCCGCTGGTCGGGCGCATCCTGCTGCCGGGGCAGCGGCTGACCGCGCCGTCCGGCCTGCTCGCCGATTGCGCGCACGCCACGCTGTGCCTGCTCGGCGAACAGCACGACCACCCGGATCACCACGCGCTGCAAGCCTGGATCCTCACCGCGCTGGCGCAGCGTGGGCGGCTGGCCGCGCTGGCGCTGGAAATGGCCGACGCCGGCCGGCGCTTTGCCGGCCCGCCGGATGCCGACGACGCGGCGGTGCGCGCCGCGCTCGCCTGGGACGACGCCGGCTGGCCGTGGCGGCTGTACGCCGGCGCAGTGATGGCCGCGGTGCGCGCCGGGGTGCCGGTGGTCGGCGTCAACCTGCCGCGTGCCGACACCCGCGCAGCCGCGCAGCAGCCGCAGTGGGACGACAGCGTGCCGCCTGCGGCGCGCCGGCGCATCGTGCAGGACGTGATCGACAGCCATTGCGGGCTGCTGCCGGCGGCTGCCGCGCCGCAGCTGGCGCGGGTGCAGTTCGCCCGCGACGCGCGCATGGCGCAGGGCGCAGCCGCCCTGGCGCAGCCGGGCAAGACGGTGGTGGTGCTGTGCGGCAGCGTGCATGCCGACCAAAGCGTGGGCATCGCGCTGCACCTGCCGCCGCACATGCGTTGCTTCAGCCTGCTGCTGCGCGGCCTGGGCGAAAACCCCGACCCGGCGCTGCCGGCGGGTTTTGATGCGATGTGGCTGACCCCGGGCACGCCGCCGCGCGACCACTGCGCCGAGCTGCGCCGGCAGTTGCAGCGGCGCTGAAGCCGCCCGCTCGCGGCGCTGTGCTGCCGGTGGCGGCCGCGCCGCGACGTCAGCGGCGGCGCTGCACCGCCTGCAAAATGCCTTGCAGCAGCGCCTGCGGGCTGGGCGGGCAGCCGGGCACGGTGACGTCCACCGGCAGCACGTCGGCGACGCGGCCGCACACCGCGTAGCCGCCGCTGTGCACGCCGCAGCCGCAGGCGCAATCGCCGGCGGCGACGACCAGCTTGGGGTCGGGCATGGCATCGAAGGTGCGGCGCAGCGCCAGTTCCATGTGCCGCGTCACCGGGCCGGTCACCAGCAGCAGATCGGCGTGGCGCGGGCTGGCGACGAGCTGGATGCCCAGGCCTTCGAGGTTGTAGTAGGGGTTGGACAGGGCGTTGATTTCCAGCTCGCAGCCGTTGCACGAGCCGGCGTCGACCACGCGCACCGCCAGCGCGCGGCCGAGCAGCCGCAGCACGTCGGCCTGGATGCGCGCCTGCGCGGCGGCGGCCGCATCGGACGGCGGCGCGGGCTGCGGCGGTTCGCTGATGCGGCCGACGCGGGCGATCTGGCGCAGGATGGTCCACATGGTCAGAGGTCGTGCCCGGAGTACGACAGGTTGAACGATTTGTTGATCAGCGGAAAGTCGGCGACGATGTCACCGATCACCGCCCATTCGATCGCCGGCCAGTTCTGCCACGACGGGTCGTGCGGGTGGCAGCGGGCGATGCGGCCGTCGGCGCCGGCGTGCAGCGCGATGCCCTGCGGCCCGCGCCAGCCTTCGACCAGACCGAGCGCCAGCCCGGGGGCGACGCGATCGGGCCAGGCCGCGCGCACCGCGCCGCCCGGCAGGGTGTCGAGCAGGCGGTCGGCCAGTTGCAGCGCGGCGAAGACTTCGGCAAAGCGCACGGCCACGCGCGCGGCGACGTCGCCGTCTTCGTGCGTGGCGAGGTCCACGCCCAGCGCGTCATACGGCGCGAACCCCGGCCAGGTGCGCAGGTCCAGCGCCTGGCCGCTGGCGCGCGCGGCCAGACCGAGCAGCCCCAACTGCGCGGCGAGTTCGGGCCGCACCCGGCCGGTGGTGCGCAGCCGGTCCTGCAGCCCCTCGTGTTCGTCGAGGATGGCCTTGAGCCGCTGCACCTCGCTGCGCAGGATGCCGTGCTGGTTGCGCAGCATCGCGCCGGCGTCTTCGTGCACATCGACCGCCACCCCGCCGGGCTGCACTGCGTCGAACGGGTAGCGCGCGCCGAACACCGTGGCGTTGAGCCGCAGCAGGTCTTCCTTCAGCCGCGAGAACTGCGCCAGCGCGAAGCCGAAGCCGGCGTCGTTGGCGATGGCGCCGATGTCGCCCAGGTGGTTGGCCAGCCGCTCGCGTTCGAGCAGCAGCGCGCGCAGGTGCAGCGCGCGCGGCGGCACGTCCACCGCGGCCAGCGCCTCGGCCGCCATGCAGTAGGCCCAGGCGTTGGCCACCGCGCTGTCGCCGCACAGCCGCGCCGCCAGCCGCACGCCTTCGGCCACGGGCAGGCCCTCGAAGCGTTTTTCCACGCCTTTGTGCGTGAAGCCCAGGCGCGCTTCCAGGCGCAAAATCTTTTCCCCGACCACGGCGAAGCGGAACTGCCCCGGCTCGATCACCCCGGCGTGCACCGGGCCGACCGGCACTTCGTGCACGCCCTCGCCGTCGACCGGGACGTAGGCGTAGGCGTCGGCCTCGATCTGTCCGCACGCCGGCACGTCCAGATGCGCGTCGCGCAGCGGGTGCTGCCGCGCCGGCCAGGCGGTGTGGCGCAGCCACGGCCTGGCGTCCATGCCCAGCGCCTGCAAGCCGTTCATGTCGCGCAGCGCGCGCTGCAGCCGGTCGGCGGCAGGAAACAGGGTGTGCAGCCCGGGGTAGTGCGTCACGCCTGCGGGCAGGTCGTGCTGCGCCAGGGTGAGCGCGCCGCCGTCGAGCCACAGCGCGTACAGCGACTGCCCGCCGTCTTCGCCAGCGGCAGCCCACAGCGTGAACAGCCGCGCGCCGCGCTGCTGCAATTGCTGCGCCAGCGCCTCCCATTGCAGCGCATCGACCCGGTGATGCGTCAGCGCAGCGAGCAGACAGCGAGCGATTTGCATGCTCAGGCCCCGATCATTTTTGCCGCCAGGTGCCACCAGCCGACGAGGAAGGGCGGAATCCAAAAGCCCAACAGCAGCACCAGCGCCAGGTGGACGAACACCGGCAGCATATTGGGCGAATGCGGCAGGCGTTGCAGCGTGCTGCGGCCGAACACCATGCCCTGGGTGCGCAGGAACAGCGCGCCGAACGCCACCCCCAGCCCGGCGAGCAGAATCGGCGTGGCCCACGGCTGCTGCTGCATCGCCGTGGTGAGGATGAGGAATTCGCTGGCGAACACGCTAAACGGCGGCATGCCGACGATGGCCAGCACGCCCATCATCAACCCCCAGCCCAGCGGCGGCGACACTTCGCGCAGGCCGGTGATGGCGTCGATGCGCTGGCTGTGCGCCTTTTGCGACGCATGGCCGGTGGTGTAGAAGATGGCGCTCTTGGTCAGCGCGTGGCCGGTCATGTGCAGCAGCGCGGCGAAGTTGGCCACCGGCCCGCCCATGCCGAAGGCGAAAGTGATGATGCCCATGTGCTCGATCGACGAGTAGGCGAACATGCGCTTGACGTCTTTTTGCCGCCAGATCAGCAGCGCGCCCACCAGCACCGACAGCAGACCGAAGGCCATGAGCATCTGCCCCGGCCAGGCGGCGTGCAGGCTGCCTTCGACCAGCGCCTTGCCGCGCATCACGGCGTACAGCGCGACGTTGAGCAGCAGCCCGGAGAGCACCGCCGACACCGGCGTGGGCCCCTCGGCGTGGGCGTCGGGCAGCCAGCTGTGCAGCGGCGCCAGCCCGACCTTGGTGCCGTAGCCGACGAGCAGAAAGACGAAGGCGATGCCGACGATGCCCGGCTCCAGCCGCGACTTGACCGCATCCAGATGCGTCCACAGCAGCGCGTTCATGCCCTCGCTGCCGAGCACGCGCTCGGCGGCGAAGTACAGCAGCACGGTGCCGAACAGCGCCAGCGCAATACCCACGCCGCAGAGGATGAAGTATTTCCACGCCGCCTCCAGGCTGGCCTTGGTGCGGTACAGCGACACCAGCAGCACGGTCGACAGCGTGGCCGCCTCCATCGCCACCCACAGAATGCCCAGGTTGTTGGTCGTCAGCGCCAGCAGCATGGTGAACATGAACAGCTGGTACATGCTGTGGTACAGCCGCAGCCGCGCCGCGCTGACCCGCCCGCGATCCTGCTCGATGCGCATGTACGGGCGGGAAAAAATCGCCGTGGTCAGGCCGACGAAGCTGGTGAGGGCGACGAGAAAGACGTTGAACGGGTCGATGAAAAACTGCCCGCCCAGCACCTGCATCGGCCCGCTGACGATGACCTGCAGCGTCAGCGCGCAGGCCGCGGCGAACGTCGCGGCGCTGGCGACGACGTTGATCGCCGGGGCGACCGGGCGGCTGCCCCACAGCGCCAGCAGCGCACCGCCTGCCAGCGGGATGACGAGCACGGCCAGCAGCAGTTCCATTCAGTCCTCTTTGAGCGATTCCATGTGCTGCAGGTCCAGGCTGTCGAACTGCTCGCGGATCTGGAAAAAGAAAATGCCCAGCACGAACACGCCGACGAGCACGTCCAGCCCAATGCCCAACTCGACGACCATCGGCATGCCTTGCGTGGCGCTGGTGGCGGCGAACAGCAGCGCGTTTTCCATCGACAAAAAGCCCACCACCTGGGCGATGGCCTTGCGCCGCACGATCATCATCAAAAACGCCAGCAGCACCAGCGCCAGCGCGATGCCCAGCACCCCGCGCATATTCGCCCCGGTGAACTGCGCGATCGGCTGCGCGACGACGAAGGCGAAAATCACCAGCACGATGCCGATGAGCTGCAGCGTCGGGATGTTGACCAAGGTTTCCACGTCCCATTGCGCCTGCAAGCGCTCGATGAGCTTGTGCAGCACCCAAGGCAGCACGATGACCTTGATCAGCAGGGTGAACGCCGCCGACTGGTACAGCTCGCTTTGCTGCGTGGACCAGCCGACCACCGCGGCGCTGACCACCAGCAGCGCGCCCTGCGCGGCGAACAGGTTGACCAGGTTGACCACCCGGCGCTGCGCCAGCATGGCAAACGACAGCAGCAGCAACAACGCGGCGCACAGGTGAATGATCTGCACCGCCAGCGGCAGGCTCACCAGCGGCGCGATCGCCGCGGAGGTCGCAGCCGCGGCAGGCTGGACGGCAGGGGCAGGCAGCAGGTTCACGGCCACGGCGGTCTCCTCAATGCGCCAGCATCAACCGCACCAGCACGCCGAGCACGGCGAGCAAAAACGCGGTGGCGAGAAATTCCGGCGCGCGGAAGATGCGCAGCTTGGCGCTGAGCGTTTCGATCAGCGCGATACCCAGGCCGGCTGCGGCCAGCTTGAGCAGCAGCGGCGGCAGCGCCGGCAGCAGCCACAGCAGACCGTCGGCGCGGTTGGCCATGCCCCACGGCAGGAACAGGGCGAAACCGATGCAGGCGTAGTTGAACAGCTTGAGGCTGCTGGCCCACTCGATCAGCGCCAGGTGCCGCGCCGAGTATTCGAGCACCATGGCCTCGTGGATCATGGTCAGCTCCAGGTGCGTGGTCGGGTTGTCCACCGGAATGCGCGCGTTTTCCGCCAGCAGCACCATGACGAAAGCCACCGCGGCGAACGCCAGGCTGGCGTGCAGCGCGAGCTGGTGCGATTGCAGCGCCTCGGCAATCGTCGGCAGCAGCGTGCTGCCGGTGATCAGCGACGAGGTGAACACCACCATCAGCAGCGCCGGCTCGGCGAGAAAGCCCACGAGCATTTCGCGCCGCGACCCCAGGGTGCCGAAGGCGGTGCCGATGTCCATGCCGGCCAGCGCGATGAACACCCGTGCCAGAGCGAACAGCCCGACCAGCGCGATGACGTCGGCCGCCTGCGCGAACGGCAGGTCGGTCGACAGCGACGGAATGATCGCCGCGGCGGCGACCATGCTGCCGAACACGATGTACGGCACGGCGCGAAACAGCGCGGTGGCGTCGGTGGCGAGCACGGCGTCCTTGCGCAGCAGCTTGGCGATGCGCGCGTACGGTTGCCACAGCGGCGGCGCGCTGCGGTTGGACAGCCAGGCGCGGCACTGCATCACCCAGCCGGAAAACAGCGGCGCCAGCAGCACCGACAGCAGCACGGCGAGCAACTGGACGAACACTCCGGACGCCGTCATCGGATCACCACCATCAGCAACACCAGCAGGGTGAGGAAACTGTAGAGCAGGTAGACCGAGATCTTGCCCTGCTGGATGCGCCCGGCCTGCCGCGCGACCCACAGCACCGCCTGCGCCAGCGGCGTGTACACCTGCGCCCAGAAGCGGTCGTCCACGGTCACGCGGTAACGCGGCGCGGCGTCGTCAGGCCGCGGCAATTCGACGTGGGTCTGGAAAAACGGGTCGAAAATGCGCCGGATCGGCTGGCCGAAGCCCTCGGCCGTGTCCTGCATGCGCGCCGTCAGGTTCGGCGCGCCGCAGTCCCACGCCGCAGCCCGCCGGCTGCGCCCCGAATAGAGGCGGTGGGTGACCAGGGTCGTCAGCCCGATGACCAGCAGGCCGACGAGCAGCACGATCAGCGGGCTGTACGCCGCGCGCTGCGGCGACACCGGCACCAGCCACAGCCAATCGCCGGCCTGCGCCAGCGGTCGGCCGATGAGCAGGCGGCTGACCGCATCGATGCCCTGCAGCACCACGCCGGGCAGCACCCCGAGCAGGATGCAGCCCGCAGCCAGCCAGACCAGCCCGGCGCGCTCCAGCCAGCCGGGGTCGTGCGCCGCGGCGAGCTGCGCCTCGCGCGGCCGGCCGAGGAAGATCACGCCGTAGAACTTGACCATCACGTACCCGGCCAGCGCGCCGGCGAGCACCAGCACCGCCGCGCCCAGCGGGATGAGCAGGTTGAAAAACGCCTGCGGAATCTGCGGCGTGGACAAAAACGCCTGCAGCAGCAGCCATTCGGCGATGAAGCCGTTGAGCGGCGGCAGCCCGGCGATGGCCAGCGTGCCGATCAGCGCCGTCCACCCCACCCACGGCATGCGCCGCAGCAGCCCGCCCAGATGGCCCAGGCTGCGCTCGTGCGTGGCGTGCAGCACCGAGCCGGTGGCGAGAAACAGCAGGCTTTTGAAAAACGCGTGGTTGAGCACGTGGTACAGCAGCGCCGCCAGCGCCAGCGCCGCCAGCAGCGGCAGCCCCGAGCCGCGGAACACCAGCGTCAGCCCGAGCGCGGTGAAGGCGATGCCGATGTTCTCGATCGACGAATACGCCAGCAGCCGCTTCATATCGGTCTGCACCGCGGCAAACAGCACGCCGAACAGCGCGCCGAACAGCCCCAGCGCCAGCAGCGGCACACCCCACCACCATTGCGGCGCGGGCAGCAGATCGAGGCTGACGCGCAGCAGGCCGTAGATCGCCGTCTTGAGCATCACCCCGCTCATCAGCGCCGACACCGGAGAAGGCGCCGCGGGGTGCGCCTCGGGCAGCCAGACGTGCAGCGGCACCAGCCCGGCCTTGGCGCCAAAGCCGACGACCGCCAGGCCGAAGGCCACGCTGGCCCACGCCGGCGACAGGTGCGCCGTGCGCATCGCGGCAAACGTCAACCCGGCGGCGCCGCCCTGCATCATCACGCCGAAGCACAGCAGCAACGCGATCGCCCCCAGGTGCGCCAGCAGCAGGTAGACGTACCCGGCGCTGCGGATTTCGGCGATGCGGTGTTGCGAAATGACGAGGAAATACGACGCCATCGCCATGACCTCCCACGCCAGCATGAAGCTGTAGGCGTCGGCGGCGAGCAGCACCAGGCTCATCGCGGCGAGAAACACGTGGTACTGCATGCCCAGCAGCCCCGGCGCCGTGCCCTCGCCTTCGCGGAAATAGCCGGCGGCAAACGTGGAGATGCCGGCGCTGGCCAAGCCCAGCAGCAGCAGGAAAAACCCCGACAGCGCGTCCAGCCGCAAGTGCACCGGCAGTTCGGGCAGGCCCACCGGCAGCACCAGCTGCTGCGCCGGGACGAACAACGCCTGCAGCCCGACGGCGGCCATCACCAGGCCGCCCAGCGCGCCCAGCGGAAAAATCCCCCGCGCCACCCAGCGCACCGAGCGCGGGTGAACGAACCCGGCCAACCCCATCAGCACCCAGGCAGTGGCCACGCCAAGGGCGACGGGAAGCAACATGGAGTCAGGCATGGCGGGGTTGCGTGAAAATCTTATTCACATAAGATGTGCGTGAAATGTTAATCCCATTTGCATTGGAATGGAACAACGCACCAGCCGGCTCACTGTGTTGATCGACCCGCAGAAAAAAGCGGTGTTCGAGCACCTCTGCGCGCGCGAGGATCAAACTCCGTCGCAGGTGGTGCGCCGGCTCATCCGCGAGTACATCGAAGCGCAACTCGGCCGCCCGTGGCGACCGGGCGAGACGGTGGAAGACGCGCTCAAGCCGCGCTGAAGTCGCCGACGGCAGCGCGCGCGGCAGGCGACAATGCCGCATGGATTTCCTCGTTCTGCTCACCGGCGGCGCGGTGCTCGGCCTGGCCGGGGTGTTCGTGCGCTTGGCCGACACCACGGCCAACCTCGGTCCGTTCGCCAGCGCGTTCTGGCGCATGGCTCTGGCCGCACCGCTGCTCATCTCTTGGGCGCTGTTGGCTGCCCGGCGCTCGCACGCTCCGGTGCCGACCGCGGCGGCGAGCCCGCAGTGGTTCAGCCGCCGCGCCGCGCCACCGGCGCCGCTGGCCGGCTGGAGCACGGCGGCGCTGACCGCATTCGCCGCGGCGATGTTCGCGCTCGACTTGGTGTTTTTCCACCTCGCGGTGATCTGGACGGCAGTGGGCAACGCCACGCTGGAGTCGAACTTCGCCCCGGTGCTCATCACCTTGGCGTTCTGGGCGCTGACGCGGCGCGCGCCGCAGCCGGTGTTCGCCGCCGGGCTGCTGGCCGCCGTCGGCGGCGCAGCGCTGATGATCGGGCCGAACTTCGGCCACTCGCGCGCGCTGCTGGGCGACGCCAGCGGCCTGCTGTCGGCGGTGTTCTACGCCGCGTACCAGGTGGGGGTGCAGCAGGCGCGGCAGCGGCTGGCCACCGCGCCGTTGATGGCCACGGTGACCTCGCTGGCCGCAGTCGTGCTGCTGCCCTTCGCCGTCGCCGAAGGGCGGATGTGGCCGAGCGCGACGATCGGCTGGGCGTGGATGGTCGCGCTGGCGCTGCTGGTGCAGATCGGCGGGCAGGTGGTCATCGCCTACGCCGTGCGGCGGCTGCACCCGACGCTGTCGTCGGTCGGACTGCTGGTGCAGCCGGCGATGGCCGTGGTGTACGCCTGGGTGCTGCTGGGCGAAGCGCTCACCGCGGGACAATTGGTCGGCGCCAGTCTGGTGCTCGCCGGGATCTATGGCGCAAGACGGGCGATGTGATCCGGGATGCGCCGCACCGCCACCAGATCGGCGATACGCACCAGCGGCAGCCCATGAAGCGCAGCGAAGCGGGCGACTTCGGCGCCGCGGGCCATCGATCCGTCGGGATTCATCAATTCGCACAGCACGGCGGCCGGGTCGAGGCCGGCGAGTTCGGCAAGGTCGACCGCGCCTTCCGTATGACCGCGCCGTGTCAGAACGCCGCCTTCTCTCGCGATCAGCGGAAAGACATGGCCGGGGCTGACGACGTCACCGGGCTGGGCACCGTGGGCGATAGCCGCCTGGATGGTGCGCACGCGGTCGGACGCGGAGACGCCGGTGCTCACGCCGTCGCGCGCCTCGATCGACACTGTGAACGCCGTGCCGTGACGGCTGCGATTGTGTTCGACCATGGGTTTGAGGCCGAGGCGGTCCGTGTGTGGCGCGGTCAGGCACAGACAGACGATGCCGCTGCATTCGCGGATCAGCATGGCCATCGTCCGCTCCGAAATCCGGGAAGCCGCAACGATCAGATCGGCCTCGTCTTCCCGGTCTGCGTCGTCCTGCAGCAAAACCGGGACGCCCTTGCGCATGGCATCGAGTGCGATGCGCACCCGCGCGACAGCTGCGGAATCGCGCGTGGCAGCAGTCGAGTCTTGTCGTGTAGAAAACATGGGAAACGCTCCTGTCGAGTTCATCGGGAACGCTTCAAGGCGCACGCAGGCAGCCGACCTGTCGGCCGAACTTGCGTGATTCGTCTTCTTTCATCCGGACTGTAACCGTCGGCCCTGGCATCGCACCAGATCTGCTGACCCCGGAGATTCCGGGCGCTCGCGGGCTCGCAGCGCAAGGCCGCATACCGCCGGTGGGGAGTTTCGCCCCGCCCTGAAAACGTGTTTTAAGCATATCACTTTCATCCCGTGAACTCCGCTGCCTAGCGGCAACAGCGCCGTGCGGCTGTGCCATCATGCGAAAGTCGTCTCTTTTGCCCCAGACCACAGACCATGCCCGACGCCTCCCGCCCCAACCAGTTCGCCCTGCTCGGCCAGCGCCGTTTCGCCCCGTTTTTCTGGACGCAGTTCGGCGGTGCCGGCAACGACAATCTGTTCAAGTTCGCCTTCACCGTGATGGTGGCGTACCGCGCCGAGGGCGCCACAGCCGTGTCCACCGGGCTGATGGTCAACTTGATTGCCGCGCTGTACATCCTGCCGTTCGTGCTGTTTTCGGCCACCAGCGGGCAACTGGCCGACAAGTTCGACAAGGCCGTGCTGATGCGGCGGGTGAAAACGCTGGAAATCGCCATCATGGCCTTGGCGCTGTGGGGTTTCGTCACGGCGAACCTCCCGGCGCTGCTGGCCTGCGCCTTCGGCATGGGGCTGCATTCCACGCTGTTCGGCCCGGCGAAGTACGCCTACCTGCCGCAACACCTGAGCACGGCCGAACTCACCGGCGGCAACGGCATGACCGAGATGGGCACCTTCGTCGCCATCCTGCTGGGCAATCTCGCCGGCGGGCTGCTGATGACGTTTGCGCGCGGCCCGCTGCTGGCCGGGCTGGCCTGCCTGGCGGTGGCGCTGCTGGGGTGGACGGCAGCGCGTTTCATCCCGACGACGCCGCCGGTCGATGCGCAGCTGCGCATCAACTGGAACCCGTTGACCGAAACCGCGCGCAACCTCAAATTGGCCGCGGCCGACCGCACGGTGCTGCAGGCGCTGCTGGCGATTTCGTGGATGTGGTTCTACGGCGTGGCCTTTCTCACCCAGTTCCCGGTGTTCGCCAAAGACGTGCTCGGCGGCGACGAAGCCGTGGCGTCGCTGCTGCTGGCGGTGTTTTCCGTGGGCATCGCGCTGGGCTCGGTGGCCTGTGAATGGCTGGCCCGTGGCCGGGTGGAGATCGGCCTGGTGCCGCTGGGCGCCATCGGCATGACGGCCTTCGGCGTCGATCTGTTCGTTGCCGTGCGGCACTTGCCGCACCCCGGCGCGCTGCAGGCAGTGGCGGCCTTCGTGCACGACCCGGCGCATTGGCGGGTGATGGTCGATCTGTTTTTGCTCTCGGCCAGCGCCGGGGTGTACAGCGTGCCGCTGTACGCGCTGATCCAGCACCACACGCCGGTGACGCACCGCGCGCGGGTGATCGCGGCGAACAACATCCTCAACGCGATTTACATGGTGGTGTGCGCAGGCTATTGCGCCGCGCTGCTGGCCGCCGGGGTGAGCGTGCCCGCGCTGCTGCTGAGCGTGGCGCTGCTCAACGCGCTGGCGGCGCTGTGGCTGGTCTGGCGCCAGCCGCTGTACGGCCGGCGTTTTCTCGCCTGGGCGCGGCAGCGCTGACCCGCCAGGGGCACGGCCCGCTGCGGTATGCGAACATGGGCGGCTTTGCGTTTGCCCGCCCTGCCGCATGCCGCCGCCCAGCCCGCCCGATCCGCCTGCGTCGATCAACCAGTTCAGCCTGCTGCGCCAACGCCGCTTCGCGCCGTATTTCTGGACGCAGTTCACCAACGCCGGCAACGACAACCTGCTCAAATTCGCCCTCACCATGCTGGTGACCTACCGCAGCACGGCGCAGACCGGGCTGCCCGCCGGGCTGATGGTCAACCTCATCGCCGCGCTGTACGTGCTGCCGTTCATCCTGCTGTCGGCCACCGCCGGGCAATTGGCGGACAAAATGGACATGGGCGTGCTCATCCGCCGCATCAAAACGTTTGAAATCGCCATCATGTTCGCGGCGCTGTGGGGCTTCGTCAGCGTCAACGTGCCGCTGCTGCTGGTCTGCGTGTTCGGCATGGGGCTGCATTCGACGCTGTTCGGCCCGGTCAAGTTCGCCTATCTGCCGCGGCATCTGCACACCGCCGAACTCACCGGCGGCAACGGCATGACCGAAATGGGCGGCTTCGTCGCCATCCTGCTCGGCAGCCTGACCGGGGGCGTGCTGATGACGTATCCGCAGGGCCCGGTGTTCGCCGGCATCGCCTGCTTGCTGGTCGCGCTGGCGGGATGGAGCGCGGCGCGGTTCGTGCCGCACACTCCGCCGCTGGCGCGCGACCGGCGCATCCGCTGGAACCCGCTGAGCGAGACGCTGCGCAGCCTGCGACTGGCCGCTGCCGACCGCAGCGTGCTCGTCGCCTTGCTCGCGGTGTCGTGGATGTGGTTTTACGGCGTCGCCTACCTGACGCAGTTCCCGGTGTTCACCCGCGAGGTGGTGCACGGCAGCGAAGCGGTGGCGTCGCTGCTGCTGGTGATTTTTGCCCTGGGCATCGGCCTGGGCTCGGTGGCGTGCGAATGGCTGGCGCACGGCCGGGTGGAAATCGGCCTGATGCTGCTCGGTGCCGCCGGTATGACGCTGTTCGGCGTCGATCTGTATTTCGCCACGCGCCACCTGCCGGTCGACGGGCGGCTGCAGACGCTGGCGCCGTTTTTGCAGCAGCGCGCGCACTGGCGCATCATGGCCGACCTGTTGCTCATTTCCGCCAGCGCTGGGCTGTACAGCGTGCCGCTGTACGCCTACGTGCAGCACGCCGTGACCGAAACCCACCGCGCCCGGGTGATCGCGGCGAACAACATCATCAACGCCCTGTTCATGATCGCCTGCGCCGCGTACTGTGCCACGCTGCTCACCCTGGGCAGCGGCGTGCCGCTGCTGCTGCTGACGGTGGCGTTGGGCAACGCCGTGGTAGTCGGCTGGTTGGTTTGGCTGCAGCCGGATTACGCCCGGCACTTCGTCCGCTGGCTGCTGCGCCGCAAGCCCACGCTGCACTGACCGCGCCAGCGCGGGCGCAGACTGGTGAATCCCCTACAACCCTAAAGTCTCAAGTAAGGTGTAAAGTTGCGCGGGTCGAGTTTGCGTTCCTCTTCCGGCCCCGTCCATGCCCACCCCGTCACAGACCGAACCCGCCCGCCTGACCATCGGCGAGCTGGCGCAACGCGCCGGCCTGGGCGCCGAGACCCTACGGCATTACGAGCGCCTCGGGCTGCTTGCCCCGGCGGCGCGCAGCGCCAGCGGCTACCGGCTGTACACCGCCGCCGCGCTGCAGCGGCTGGGCTTCATCCGCCGCGCGCAGGCGCTAGGGTTTTCTCTCGCCGACATCGGCGAACTGCTGGCGCTGCACGCCCGGCCCGAGGCCGATATGGGCGCGGTGCGGGCGATCGCGGCGCAGCGACTGGCGGAAATCGACAGCAAAATCCACGACCTGCAGCACCTGCGCGACGGCCTGCAAAGCCTGCTGGCGGCCTGTCCGGGCCACGGCCCGAACACCGACTGCCCGATCCTCGCTGCGTTGCAAGGGCAGACGCTGGAGCACGCCGATGGTTGACTCCAAGCCGACAGCCTGCCCGGTCGAGCCGACCGCTGTCGCCACGCCCGCGCCGGCGGTGGCGCAGCCGGCTGGCGCCGCCACGCCAGCCCTGCGCCTGGGCGTCGACGGCATGACCTGCGCGTCTTGCAGCGCCCGTGTCGAGCGCGCGTTGCGCAAGGTGCCGGGCGTGGCCGCAGCCAGCGTGAACCTGGCCACCGCGCAAGCCGAGGTGCGCTTGGCGCCGCAGGCGGCCAGCGCGCAAGCGCTGGTCGATGCGGTGGCCGCCGCCGGCTATACCCCGGTGACCGCCGAGGCGACGCTGGACGTCGAGGGCATGACCTGCGCGTCGTGCGTGGCGCGGGTGGAGCGCGCGCTGCGCCGGCAGCCGGGGGTGCTGGCGGCCACCGTCAACCTGGCGACCCAGCGCGCGCAGGTGCGCTACCTGCCGGCAGCGACTGACGCCGACGCGCTGGCGCAGGCGGTGATTGCGGCCGGCTACGGCGCGCGCCCGGTCGATGCCGGCAGCGCCGCCGAAGACGCCAGCGCCGCCGCGCACGCGCAAAGCCTGGCGCGGCTGCGCCGCGACGTGCTGCTGGCCGCCGCGCTGGCGCTGCCGGTGCTGCTGCTGGCGATGCTGCCGATGGCCTGGCCGGGGTTCGACGCGCTGCTGTTGCGGGCCGCGCCCGTGCCGCGCTTTTGGGACGGGGTGCAGTTCGTGCTGACCACGGCGGTGCTGTTCGGCCCGGGGCGGCGGTTTTTCCGCACCGGGGCGATCGCCTACCGCCATCTGTCGCCGGACATGAACTCGCTGGTGGCCACCGGCACCGGCGCGGCCTGGGCGTACAGCGCCGCGGTGCTGCTGGCGCCGCAAGGGTTCGCGGCCGAGTCGCGGCATGTGTATTTCGACTCGGCGGCGGTGGTCGTCGCGGTGATTCTGGCCGGCAAGTATCTGGAAGAACTCGCCAAGGGCCGCGCCTCGGCGGCGATCCACCGCCTGCTGCGGTTGCAGGCCAAGGAGGCCACGCGGCTGGAGGCCGACGGCAGCACGCAGGCGGTGCCGATCGCCGCGCTGCGGCTGGGCGAGCGCGTGCTGGTGCGACCGGGCGAGCGCGTGCCGGTGGACGGCCGGGTGGTCGAGGGCGAGAGCCACGTCGATGAATCGATGCTCAGCGGCGAGCCGCTGCCGGTGCGCCGCGGTGTGGGCGACGCGGTGGTCGGCGGCACGGTCAACGCCGAAGGCCGGCTGGTGGTCGAGGTCAGCGCGCTGGGAGCCGACGCGGTGCTGGCGCAGATCGTGCGGCTGGTGGAAAACGCGCAGACCGGCAAGCTGCCGGTGCAGCGCGTGGCCGACCGCGTGGTCGCGGTATTCACCCCCTTGGTGCTGGCCGTGGCCGCGGCGAGCTTTGCGGCGTGGATGCTGCTCACCGGCGACGCCGCGGCGGCGCTGGTCGCCGCGGTGGCGGTGCTGGTGGTCGCCTGCCCGTGCGCGATGGGGCTGGCCACGCCGGCGGCGATCCTGGTCGGCAGCAGCCGCGCCGCGGAACTCGGCGTGCTGTTCCGCAAGGGCGAGGCGCTGGAGACGCTGTCGCGGGTGGACGCCGTGCTGCTGGACAAAACCGGCACCGTCACCGTCGGACGACCTTCGCTGACCGCGCTGCACGCCGCCGACCCCGACGCGGCACTGCGGCTTGCCGCGGCGCTCGAAGCCGATTCCGAGCACCCGCTGGCGCGGGCGCTGCGCGCCGCCGCAGCGCAAAAGGGATTGACGCTGCCGAGTGTCGACGGCTTTGCCGCGATTCCCGGCTACGGCGTTCGCGGCAGCATCGACGGCCAGCCGCTGCTGCTGGGCGCGCCGCGGCTGCTGCAGCGCGAAGGCGTGGCGCTCGGCGACTTCGCGCCGCTTGCCGACGCACTGCAAGCCCAAGGGCAGACGGTGGTGCTGCTGGCGCGCGAGGGCGCGTGCGTGGCGGCGTTTGGCATTTCCGACCCGGTCAAGCCCGAGGCCGCCGCGGTAGTCCAAGCGCTGCGGCAGCGCGGGCTGCGCGTCGGCCTGGTCACGGGCGATGCGGCGCGCACCGCGCTGGCGGTGGCGCGGCAAATCGGCGTGCCCGAAACCGAGGTGCACGCCGACACGCTGCCGGCGGACAAGGCGAGCATCGTCGCCGCGCTGCAGGCGCAGGGGCGGCGCGTGGCGTTCGTGGGCGAAGGGCTGAACGACGGCCCGGCGCTGGCGCGGGCCGACGTCGGGCTGGCGCTGGCTGCCGGCACCGACGTGGCGATCGAAGCCGCCGACGTCAGCTTGACGCGCGGCGATCTGGCCGCGCTGCCCACCGCGATGGACATCGCCCGCCGCACCCTGCGCACCATCCACGGCAACCTGTTCTGGGCGTTCGGCTACAACGTGGTGCTCATTCCCTTGGCCGCAGGAGTCGCCGCGCCTTGGGGCGTGCACCTGCACCCGATGGCCGCCGGGGTGGCGATGGCGCTGTCTTCGGTGTTCGTGCTCGGCAACAGCCTGCGGCTGCGCCGTTTTTCTCCCTGGCGTGCGCCCTGGCCGCGCGCCGATGCGCCTATGGCGCTCGCGCCGTCGCCCGCCCATTCGAGCTGAAAGGACTCATCATGCCCTCGATCGTGTTTTCCGCCCAGTCGTCCAGCAGCTTCGACGACGTGCTCGCCCGCACCACCGAAGCGCTGAAAGCGCAAGGCTTTGGCATCATCAGCGACATCGACGTCTCGGCCACGCTCAAGGCCAAGCTCGGCGCCGAGCGGCCGCGCTACCGCATCCTCGGCGCTTGCGCGCCCAGTTACGCGATGCAGGCGCTGGATCTGGACCCGCACATCGGCGCGCTGCTGCCGTGCAATGTCGTGGTGCGCGAAGATGCCGCCAGCGGGCAGATCGTGGTCGATTTCATGAACCCGACAGCGGTGCTCGGGCTGATCGACAAAGCCGAAGTGCACGCCATCGCCCAAGAGGTCTGCGCCAAACTGATGCAAGCGCGCGATGCGCTGCAGCGCGCCGTCTGATCGCTCCATTTCCGAGGAGAAACCCGATGGAAACCGTCCAACTCCACATCACCGGCATGAGCTGCGGCCACTGCGTCGCCGCGGTGACGCAGGCGCTCAAGGCCGTTGCCGGAACGCAGGACGTGCAGGTCGATCTGGCCAGCGGCCGCGCCACGGTGCAAACCAGCGCGGCGCCCGAAGCGTTGGTCAAAGCCGTGACCGACGAGGGCTACGGCGCGATCGTCGAGTAAACGCCAAGCACGCCGAGCCAAACCGACTCAGCCGGCCTGCGCCGCGCAACACGGTGGGCGCAGACGCGCGGCGCTCCAACGCTGCGGACCGGCCTTCGGGGTCGGCGATTCGCCCCTCGCCGCACCTGCGCGCAGACGACGAACTGCGCCGACCGCTCACACCCCGCGCGCTCGGTCGGCGTAAAACCGGGTGACGAAGGCGTCGAACGTGCCGGCGTCGAGCGCGGCACGCATTTCGCGCATGATCTGCAGGTAGTAGTGCAGATTGTGCGTGGTGGCGAGCATGCCAAAGAGCATTTCGCCGCAGCGGTCGAGGTGGTGCAGGTAGGCGCGCGAAAACCGGCGGCAGGTGGCGCAGGTGCAGGTGTCGTCGAGCGGACGTTCGTCCAGCTTGTACCGCGCATTGCGGATGCGCAGATCGCCGTAGCGGGTGAACAGATGGCCGTTGCGCGCGTTGCGCGTGGGCATGACGCAGTCGAACAGGTCGATGCCGGCGCACACGCCTTCGACCAGGTCTTCGGGCGTGCCCACACCCATGAGGTAACGCGGCTTGTCCGCCGGCAGCCGCGGCGCGGTGTGGCGCAGCAGCCGCAAAAAATCGTCCTTCGGCTCTCCCACGCTCAAGCCGCCGATGGCGTATCCCGGCAGGTCCAGCGCGACCAGGCCGGCGAGCGACGCGTCGCGCAGATGCTCGAACATGCCGCCCTGGACGATGCCGAACAGCGCGTTGGGATTGTCCAGCCGGGCGAACTCGGTTTTGCAGCGCGCTGCCCAGCGCAGCGACAGCTCCATCGACGCCTGCGCCTCGGTTTCGGTGGTGATGTGGCGGCTGCCGTCGCGCTCGACGGCGTACGGCGTGCATTCGTCGAACTGCATGACGATGTCGGCGTCGAGCACGGTCTGGATCTGCATGCTCACTTCCGGGGTGAGCAACAGCTTGTCGCCGTTGACCGGAGAGGCGAACTTCACTCCCGCCTCGCTGATCTTGCGCATCGCCCCCAGGCTCCAGACCTGAAAGCCGCCGCTGTCGGTGAGGATCGGCTTGTCCCAGCCGATGAAGCGGTGCAAGCCGCCGAACTGCCGCACCACGTCCAACCCGGGTCGCATCCAGAGGTGAAAGGTGTTGCCCAGGATGATCTGCGCGCCGACCGCCTCCAGCCCTTCGGGAGTCATGCCTTTGACCGTGCCGTAAGTGCCCACCGGCATGAACTGCGGGGTGTCGATACGGCCATGGCGCAACACGAGGGTGCCGCGGCGCGCCTGACCGGCGGTGTGATGGACGGTGAATTGCAGCATGCGCGGTATTGTTCCAGAGTCGGCTGCCGTGCGGCGCCTGATCGGCTACCCTAACGCCTTGCCCTGCTGCTGCCATGACTGCGCCGCTACCTGCCGACCCACAGCCCGCCGCCATCGCCTGGGACGCCGCCGACATGCCGCACGGCCACGTCTGCCGTCTGCGCGGGGCGTGGACGGCGCATGGTTTGCGTCGCCGCCCCGACACCCGGCTGCCGCCCGGTGTGCAGCGCATCAGCCTCGACGCCAGCGGCACGCCGCTGGACACCGCGGGCGCGCTGCTGCTGGCGCGCAGCATTGCGCAGTGGCAGGCTGGCGGCGCCAGCGTCGATCTGGGCGCCTTGTCCGCCGCACAGCGGCAATTGCTCGACCTGGTGCGCCAGCGCGCGCTGGCGCAGCCGGCAGCCGCGCGGCGTCTGGGCCTGCTGGGCGACATCGGCCGTGCCACGCTGACCGCGCTGGCCGAGCTACGCGCACTGCTGGCCTTCATCGGCGAACTGGCGCTGCGCGGCGTGCCGTTGCTGCTGCGGCCGTGGCGGCTGCGCTGGCGCGAGGTCGTCCACGAAATCGACGCCGCCGGGCTGCGCGCCTTGGGCATCATCGGCCTGCTGGCGTTTCTCATCGGCATGGTCATGGCGTACCAGGCGGGGGCGACGCTGGCGACCTACGGCGCCAACATCCTCATCGTCAACCTGGTGGCCATCATCACGCTGCGCGAGCTCGGGCCGCTGCTCACCGCGATTCTGGTGGCCGGGCGCACCGGCTCGTCGTACACCGCGCAACTCGGCACCATGCGCATCACCGAGGAGGTGGACGCGCTGCGCGCGCTGGGTCTGTCGCCATTCGACATGCTGGTGCTGCCCAAGGTGATCGCGCTGCTCGTCACCCTGCCGCTGCTGGCGTTGTTTGCCGACGTCATGGGGCTGGCTGGCGGCGCGCTGGTCGCCGCGCTGGGCTACGGCGTGCCGCTGAGCGAGTACGTCGCGCGCATCCCGCAAGTCGTCGGCGTCAAGACGCTGCTGCTCGGGCTGGTCAAGGCGCCGGTGTTCGCCGTGGTCATTGCGCTAGTGGGCTGCATGCAGGGGCTGCGGGTGGCGGGCAGCGCGGCGGCGGTGGGCCGCGCGACCACGGTCAGCGTGGTGCAGTCGATTTTCCTGGTGATCGTCATCGACGCCGGGTTTTCGGTGCTCTACAACCTGTTGCGGCTATGAACGGCAGCAGCGACGAACTGGTCATCGACGCTCGCGGCATCGTCAACCGCTTTGGCCACGTCGTGGTGCACGACGGGCTGAATCTGGCGGTGCCGCGCGGCAGCATCATGGCGCTGGTCGGTGGTTCCGGCTCGGGCAAGACGGTGCTGGTGCGCAGCCTGCTCCTGCTGCGCACGCCCGACGCAGGCACGCTCAAGCTATTCGGCCAGGATGCACTGGCCGCCAGCGACGCGCAACGGCAGGCGCTGCGCCAGCGCATCGGCGTGCTGTTCCAGGCCGGAGCGCTGTTCACCGGCTTGACGGTGCTGGAAAACGTGCTGCTGCCGCTGCGTGAACAGGGATGGGTCGATCCGCGGCTGCTGCCCGAGCTGGGCATGCTCAAAATCGGCCTGGCCGGGCTGCCCGCCGACGCCGCAGGCAAATACCCCGCCGAGCTCTCCGGCGGCATGGTCAAGCGCGCCGCGCTGGCCCGCGCCCTGGCGCTCGACCCGGAGCTGCTGGTGCTCGACGAGCCCACATCGGGGCTGGACCCGATCGCCGCTGCGGCGTTCGACGCGCTCATCGCCGAGCTGCGCGCGCTGCTGGGCTTGACCATTCTGCAAGTCACGCACGATCTGGACTCGATCTGGCACGGCAGCGACACCGTGGCCTTTCTCGCCCGCCGCACCGTGCTGGCCGTCGGCCCGGCGCGCGAGCTGGCGCAACGCGACGAGCCCGAACTGGTTGCATACTTCCGCGGCAGCCGCTCTGCGGCATACCTCAAAGAAGCCATGACGAGGTCGCAATGGAATCGAAAGTGAACTACACCGCAGTCGGCGCGTTCGTGCTGCTGCTGCTCGCGCTGCTGCTGGCGCTGGGCTGGTGGCTGGCCACCGGGGGCAAGCAGGCCGCCACGCGGCCATACTTGATCTACGCCACCGACAATGTCAACGGCCTGCGCACCGACAGCAATGTGCTGTACCGCGGCGTGGCCGTGGGCAAGGTGGCGAGCATTGCCATCGACCCGCGCAACCCGGCGCTCATCCGTATCAAGGTGGACATCGATCGCAACGTGCCGGTGCGCAGCGATACCGTGGCGCAACTCAGCCCGTTGGGGGTGACCGGGCTGTCGGCGGTCAACCTCATCGGCGGCGCCTCGCCCACGCCGCTGGCCACGCCGCCGGGAGAACCCGACCCGGTGATTCCGTACAGGCCCTCGGTCTTCACCCAAATCGAAGGCGGGATCAACGACGCGGCGATCACCCTGGCGCGCATCAGCCAGCGGGTCGACGCGCTGCTCAGCCCAGCCAATCTGCAGGCGGTTGCCGCCACGCTGCGCAATCTGCAAGAGCTTTCGGCGGCGCTGGCCGCGCACCGCAGCGACATCGAACAGGCCGTGGCCAGCGCCCGCCAGACCAGCGCCAACCTGGCGCAGATGAGCGCGCAGGGCGACGTGCTGATGCGGCAGAGCCAGGCGCTGGTGCAGCGCCTGGACGACGTCACCGCGCGGCTGGGCGCGGTGATGCCGCAAATCGGCGCGGCCGCCAGCAGCGTGGCGCGTGCGGGCAACGCCACCACCGCGTTCACCGCCGCGGGCGCGCAGGCGATGACGCGGCTGCAAACCCGCACCCTGCCCGAGGTCGACGCGCTGGCGCGCAATCTGCAGCAACTGAGCAACCAGCTCGGCGCGCTGACCGAAAGCCTCAGCGCCAACCCGAGTCAACTGCTTTACGGCCCGGCGCTGCCGCCGCCCGGCCCGGGAGAACGCCGATGATCCTGCCCCCGCCCTTGCTGCGCCGCCGCGTGCTGCGCGCGGCGTTGTCGCTGTGCTGCCTGCTGCCTGCCGCCTGCGCGCTGCCGTCGGCTCGCCAGCCGCTGCAGCAGACTTACCGGCTCGACGCCCCCGACGTGCGCACCGCGCCGCTGCCGCAGGCGGTGGTGGTGCAATTGCTGCCGCTGAGCGCTGCCGCCGGGTTTGCGTCCGCGGCGATGATGTACAGCCGCAGCGCCGACACGCTGGAGCCGTACCGCGACAGCCGCTGGCTGGCGCCGCCGTCGCGGCTGATCGCCGACGCCATCGCCGCGGCGCTGCGCCGCCAGCCGTGGGTCAGCGCGGTGCAGCAGCAGACGGTGCTGATCGAGGCGCCGTGGGCGCTGCATTGCAGCCTGCAGCGCCTCGAACACGACGTGCGCGCCAGCGCTGGCGCGGTGCGTCTGGATCTGACCTGCGAGCTCGTCGACCGCCCGACCCGCACCGTCACGGCGCACTGGCGGTTCGACGGCCGCGAGCCGATCGCGGTCAACGACGCGGCGCACTTCGCGCAGGGCGCGCAGACACTGCTGAACCAGGCGATCGACGGCATCGTGCAGCACACCCGCGCCGCGGTGCAGGCGGCGCAGGAGGTGCCGACGTCAGCCGGCGCCGCGGCGCCGGCGCGCAGCCGCTGAGCGGTTCAACACGGCTCGTGCTCGCTCCATGCCACCGCCTCGAAGTCGCTCAGGCTCAGGTGCTGCGGCACGTATTCGCCGTCATACTGCTGCAGATGTTGGAAAAACGCGCGCAGGTGGTTGCGCGAGCCGCGTTCGAGCTCGGCGTAGACGGCGAGGATTGCCGGCTGGCGGGTGCGGCTGCTGGCTTTGCGCAAGTCGTCGATGTCCAGCTCCTCGATGCGCAGCCCGGTCTGGATGGCCGCCAGCTCGCTGCGCAGTCCATCGGCCAGCAGCGCGTCGTGCAGCGCCTGCAGCTGCGGCGTGTGGAATTGGCCCACACCGAGCCCGCGCACCGGGTCGGGCAGGCCGTAGTGCGCCAGCAGCGCCGCCACCACTTCGCCATGCGCCTGCTCGGCGCCGGAGATGTGCAAAAAAGGCTCTTGCCCCCAGCGCTCGCCCAGCCGCAGATAAACGTCGCGGGCGACTTTTTCTTCTTCGCACTGGTGCAGCAGATCGCGCTGCTCGGCGGCGGTCAGCGGCTGCCTGGGATGCGCAGCGATGCGCTGACGCAGCGCGGCAAGGTGCGCCACGCGGTGCTGGAGCTGCTGTTGCAGCTCCTGCGAGTCGAGGATGCGTTCCATCTGGCCGTCCTTTCGAGCGCGGCGGGCGGGCCCGGCGTTTGCTCGATGTGTTCGTCTTGCATGCAGCATGCAGTGTGGCCGCTGAACGCCGTCCCTACATTGCGTCAGCGCAAGCTGCCGTCGGTTTGCTCCTGCCGCGTCAGCCACATGGCGTCGCCATAGCTGAAAAAGCGGTAGCGGCTGGCGATGGCGTGGGCGTAGGCAGCGCGGATGGTGTCGATGCCGGAAAACGCCGACACCAGCATCAGCAGGGTCGAACGCGGCAAGTGGAAATTGGTCAGCAGCGCATCGACGACTTCAAAGCGGTAGCCGGGAGTGATGAACAGCGTGGTGTCGCCCGCCCCGGCGAGCACGCTGCCGGCGGCCATGCCCTGCTGCCGCGCGGCCAGCGCAGCCGACTCCAGCGCGCGCAGCGCCGTGGTGCCCACGGCGACCAGCCGTGGCGCCTGCTGCTCACGGCCTGCGGCGCGTGCTGCGGTCTGCTGTGCGCGCAACTCGGCGATGGCCTGCACCGTGTCTTGCGGCACGGTGTACCACTCGCTGTGCATGGTGTGCTGGCGCAAATCGGTCACGCGCACCGGCTGGAAGGTGCCGGCGCCGACGTGCAGCGTGACGCTCATCCGGCGCGCGCCCAGCGCGTCGATGCGTTGCAGCACCTCGGCGTCGAAATGCAGCCCGGCGGTGGGCGCAGCCACCGAGCCCGGATGCAGGGCGTAGACCGTCTGGTAGCGCTGCGCGTCTTCGCTGCCGGGGGGGTGGGTGATGTATGGCGGCAGCGGCACGGCGCCGTAGCGCTGTAGCAGTTGCAGCGGTTCGGCGGGGAATTCGAGCTCGAACAGGCTGCCGTCGGGGCCGCCGCGGCCGAGGGTGCGGGCGACGAAGCCGTCTGCCGCGCCGGCCGGCGCCGTGCCCGCCTGCGGCCGCGGCAGACCCAGGCGAAGCAGCTGCCCGGGCTTGGGCGATTTGCTCGCGCGCACATGCGCCCAGACGCGGCGGGAGTCGAGCACGCGCTCGACCAGCACCTCCACCGCACCGCCCGGCGCCGCGGCGACGCCTTCTGCGCCGATTTTGTGCCCCCACAGTCGCGCCGGAATCACCCGCGTGTCGTTGAACACCACGACGTCACCCGGGCGCAACAGACCGGGCAGGTCGCGAAAGCCGCGATCGACCAGCGCTGGCGGCGAGCCGGCGTCGAGCAGACGGCTGGCGCTGCGCTGCGCTGCGGGGTGCTGGGCGATGAGATCGGGCGGCAGCACAAAGTCGAAGTCGTCGGTGGTGAGCGCGGGCGCACCGGGCGGTGAAGCAGGCATTTCGGATCGGGCAGGAGGGGCGCCTGGCAGGCGCATGGCCGCCGCACGGCCGGTGGAGTGCGGCGTCAGGAACGCACGCGGCGCAGCAGATCGAGCACCGCGGCAGGCAGGGCGATCTTAAACAATGTGCGCCAGGTCTGCCCTTTGACGGTGTGATAGGCGAACACGCTGCCGGCCAGCAGGCTCAGCGCCAGTTCGGGTTGCAGCTCGGCCAGCATGTCGGCCGCGCCCAGGCTGAGCGCGCCGAGGTGGCGCAGCGCCTGGCGGCTCAGCCCCTTGCCCGGCGGCGTGTCGCGCGCGTAGATCGCCTTGGCCACGGCCAGCGAATCGAGCGCGCTGTGCGGGGTGGAGGAAATCTGCGTCGGGCTGCGGCGATAGTCGAGCAGCGGCAGGTCGAGATACGCCACCGCGCCGGCGCGGGCCACGCGCACGAACCACTCCCACTCGCAGATGATTTTGATCTGCGCATCGAACGCACCGGCGCGCTGCAGCGCCTCGCGGCGGAACATCACCGTCGGCGGGTGGATGAAATTGCCCTGGATCAGCTCGTCGTACACCGCGCCCCAGTACACCGCGACTTCGCTGCGCCCGCCGTGGCGCGCGGCTTCGTCGGGCTGCAGCGCGAACGTCGCCGCCCGTGGATAACGGGCGCGCACCCCGCCGCGCGCCGCGCTGCAACGCTGGTAGTACACCCCGCAGTACGACGGCGCCAGCGGCCCGCTGGAGTCGAACGCGGCAAAGTCCGAACTGCACAGCAGCACGTCGGGATGGGTCTGCAGGTAGCGCAGTTGCACCGCGATACGCTCGGGGCGGCAGAGATCGTCGGCGTCGAGCAAGGCGATGAAGTCGCCGCGCGCGGCCTGCACGCCGGCGTTGCGCGCCGCGCCGATGCCGGCGTTGTCCTGGCGGATGAGCCGCACCTGCTGGCGATACTGCTGCAGCACGTCCCAGGTGCCGTCGGTCGAGCCGTCGTCGACGACGACGACGTCCAGATGCGCATACGTTTGCGCCAGCACGCTGTCGAGCGTCTGCGCGATGGTGTGTTGCGCGTTGTACGCTGGAATCGCCACCGACACGAGCGGCGTGACGGCGCTCATGCCGCCGGCTCCGTTGCGGCGCCCGCCGCCGCCTGCCCGCCGACGCCGGCGCGTCGCCGCTGCAGCCAGTGCTGCAGGCGGTAGAGCAAGTGGATCAGCCCCGGGCGGTAGAGGCGGATGTCCAACGTCTGCCGCGTTTGCTGGAAGAAATGGCGCTTGTGCGCGTAGTCGCCCTTGAGCATGTCAAAGACCGTGCAGCCTTCGGCGATCGCCGCCTCGATGACGTAGGCCATGAGCACTTCGCCGGGGCTGAGCGCGGCGTGTGCCGGATCGAACCCGGCCTGGAAGTAGCACAGCGCATCGCCCTGGCGAAAACCGTAGAACATCGCCACCGCCTGCCCGTCCAGATCGAGCGCGTACAGCCGCAACTGCCCCTGCGCCAGCAGGGCGTGCATCAGCGCGCGGTGAAAGCCGAGGTAGGCCGGCGAGGAAAAGCCGTGGTCGTCGCTGCGTTGCTGCCAGCGCTGGCGGTGCAACAGCGCCAGGCGGTCGAACGCGGCGTCGAGCTGCGCGACGTCGTCGATGCGGCGAAACCGCGCGCCGGGCAGTTTTTCGAATTTGCGCCGTTTGCGGCCGATGAGCTCGCGGCGGTTGCTGCTCAGGCTGCGCAAATAGCCCGGCCAGTCGGCGGGCAGCTCACCGCAGGTGCGCGACTGCGGCGGGGTGATGTGCACCCGCGCCGGATGCTGCGCCGCGTGGTCGAGCAGCCGCCGGGCGAGCGCGCCGTCCAGCGGCAGATCCACCAGGTCGATCAACTGCCAGCCGGAAACATGGCGCAGCACGTAGTCGATGCACGCCGCAGCCACTGCCCGTTCCTGCGCCGGCGGCGCCAGCAGCCCCAAATCGTCCGGCGCGGTGTCGCCGCCGGCGCCGAGCGGTCGCAGTTTGCGTACCTTGATCAGCCGCGCCACGCGGTGCGTCTCGCGGTACAGCGGCAGGATGCCCACGACCTGCCCGGCCTGCCGCGCCACCAGAATGCACAACTGCCGCTGCGCGCCGTAATACCGCCACCACAGCCGCTGCCAGTCCCAGGCGAGGAACAGGCTGCTTTGCGGGCAACGCGCCGCCAGCGCGCGCCAGTCGGCCTCCAGCGCGTCGAACTGCCGCTCGCTGCGGATGCTCTGGACGTGCAGCGCCGCGGTCGATGGCTGCGAGGTCGCCGGCAACGGGCGCATCGCGGGTGCAGCCGCCGGCGGCGCGGCGCACTGCGGCTCGAGCGCCAGCAAGCGCTCCATCGCGGGACTGGTGGAAGCGTTCATGCCCAGGGGCGGTGCATGCGCCACGCCAGCAGCGGCAGGTGCGCGGTAGCCGGGATGCGCGGAATGGCCATCGGATCGACGTTGGCCGTGACCACGCCTTCTTCGGTGGTCAGCGCCGCGCGGTACAGCGACTGTGCCACTTGGCGCACGCGCGCGTCATTCGAACCGTTGGGGTAGCAAAAAATGTCCACGCGGCGCTGCAACTGCGCCTGCAGCAGGTCACGGCTTTGTTCGAGTTCATATTGGATCTCCGGCAGGGTCAGCGTCGGCAGGATGGGGTGGGTCATGGTGTGCGAGCCGATGCAGATGTGCTGCGCGTCGCAGGCGCGCACTTCGTCCCAATCCATCGGGTCATAAGCCGCGCGCTCCTGCGGCGTCGGGGCGAAGCCGGGCGTGGCGTCGCGCAGCAGCGCGTGCACGCGCTGGCGCTCGGGCAGCGGCAAGGTTTTCATCCACGCCACCAGCGGCTCGACTTGCGCTGCCGGCGCCTGCACCACGCGCGCCCATTCGGCCAGCGCACCGCCCGGCAGGCGGTGCAGCCGGGCACGCACGTCGTGGTTCCACATCCACTGCCCGGTCTCGACCAGGCCGGGGCAGACGAAAATGGTCGCCGGCAGCGCCAGCGCTTTGAGCACCGGGTAGGCTAGGGCGTATTGATTGCGCAGCCCGTCGTCGAACGTGATGGCCAGCTGGCTGCGTCCTGCTCCGGACGGAGCCGGGCTGCCGCCGAGGATATCGCCGATCATGCGCTGCAGCGGCACGACGGCGTAACGCTGCTTCAACCAGGACATGACGCGGTAAAAATCCGCCTGGGTCATTTTGTCCCCGCCGACACCGTGCAACATCAGGATGCGCCGCACCGGCCTGCGCTGCGCCAGCCAGTGCGACATGCCGCTGCTCAGCGCCATCGACAGCGCCGAACTTCGCGCGTAACTGCGCCAGGCACCTGCTGCCGGTGAGGGGGAATCGCGCATATCAGAACCTGCTGGCTGCTCGCCCCGGCCCATGTGTGTGCTCATATCGACGGTTACAGACTATTACGATTGCGTGGCCGGCACACCCCCCGGATCGGGGCCACGCGGCAGCATCATCCTTGCGCACTCCTGCCGGACAGCCGGATGCTGACACAAACCAGCACGGGCGCACAGGAAATAAATCACCAACACGCCGCTGACGCGCGCAACCCTCCGCGCTACCCACCCATCGGGGGGATGCGAACTAGTTTTCATCAATCAATTGGATAACAACATTCAATTGTTCTTTTCTATGGTTGCCCTCTAAGCTGTCGGTACCGCCTGAGCTTCGGGCGGCGACATCCCCCCTCAAGGAGACAGCCATGTCCAGTGAATTGAAGTGCCCCGTGGCGCACCACTCCCCCAGCCGCTCGGTCGTCGGCGCGCGCGGCAATGAACAATGGTGGCCGAATCAGCTCAACCTCGCCATCCTGCAGCAGCATTCGGCCAAGACCAACCCGATGGGCGAAGCGTTCGACTACGCCAAGGAATTCAACACGCTCGACCTCGACGCCGTCATCGCCGACCTCAAGGCGCTGATGACCGACTCGCAGGACTGGTGGCCCGCCGACTATGGCCATTACGGCCCGCTGTTCATCCGTATGGCGTGGCACGCCGCGGGCACCTACCGCATCGGCGACGGCCGCGGCGGCGCCGGGCACGGTCAGCAGCGTTTCGCCCCGCTCAACAGCTGGCCCGACAACGTCAACCTCGACAAAGCGCGGCGTCTGCTCTGGCCGATCAAGCAAAAATACGGCCGCAAACTCTCCTGGGCCGATCTGCTGGTGCTCGCCGGCAACGTCGCGCTCGAAAGCATGGGGTTCAAGACTTTCGGCTTCGGCGGCGGCCGCACCGACCAGTGGGAACCCGACGAGTCGGTGTATTGGGGAGCGGAAGGCAAGTGGCTCGACGACCAGCGTCACGGCACCCGCGCCGCCGAGTTCGAGAACCCGCTGGCCGCGGTGCAGATGGGGCTGATCTACGTCAACCCCGAAGGCCCCGGCGGCAAGTCCGACCCGCTGGTATCGGCGCAGATGGTGCGCGAGACCTTCGCCCGCATGGCGATGAACGACTACGAAACCGTGGCGCTGACCGCCGGCGGCCACACCTTCGGCAAATGTCACGGCGCCGGCCCGGCGACGCACGTCGGCCCCGAGCCCGAAGCGGCGCCGGTGGAGCAGATGGGGCTGGGCTGGATCAGCAGCTACAAAAGCGGCAAGGGCGGCGAGCAGATCGGCAGCGGCCTGGAAGGCTCGTGGACGCCCACACCGACGAAGTGGGACATGACCTACCTCGAAATGCTGTTCGGCAACGACTGGGTGCTCACCCGCAGCCCGGCAGGCGCCTCGCAGTGGACACCCGCGCAGCACACCGCGGCGAACATGGCGCCGGCAGCCGACGATCCGCACAAAAAAGTGCCGATCATCATGACCGACGCCGACATGGCGCTGCGCTACGACCCGGCTTACGAAAAAATCGCCCGGCACTTTCTTGCCCACCCCGACGAATTCGCCGACGCTTTCGCCCGCGCCTGGTTCAAGCTGACGCACCGCGACATGGGCCCGCGCAGCCGCTACCTGGGCAAGCTGGTTCCCAAGGAAGAGCTGATTTGGCAAGACCCGGTTCCCGCGGTCGACCACCCGTTGATCGACGCCGGCGACGTCGCCGCGCTCAAAGCGCGGCTGCTGGCCTGCGGGTTGACGACGGCACAACTGGTGCGCACCGCCTGGGCCGCCGCCGCCACCTTCCGCAATAGCGACAAACGCGGCGGCGCCAACGGCGCGCGGCTGCGGCTGGCGCCGCAAAAAGACTGGGACGTCAACCAGCCCGCCGAGCTGGCGCAGATTCTGCCGCGCCTCGAAGCCATCGGCCGCGACTTCAACGCCGCGGCCACCGGCGGCAAGAAGGTTTCGCTGGCCGACCTGATCGTGCTCGGCGGCTGCGCCGCGGTCGAAGCCGCAGCGCGCCAGGCCGGGGTCGAGGTCAGCGTGCCGTTCCATCCCGGCCGCACCGACGCGACACAGGAACAGACCGACGTGCAATCGTTCGCCGTGCTCGAACCCAAGGCCGACGGTTTTCGCAATTACGCGCAAAAAGGCATGGCTGCCTCCGCTGCAGAACTGCTGGTGGACCGCGCGCAACTGCTCGACCTGAGCGCGCCGGAAATGACCGTGCTGGTCGGTGGCATGCGGGCGCTGGGGGCCAATGCCGGGCAGTCGCCGCACGGCGTGCTCACCCATCGTCCCGGCGTGCTGAGCACCGACTTTTTCGTCAACCTGCTCGACATGCGCACGCGCTGGGAGCGCACCGCCACCGAAGGCGTGTTCGAGGGCCGCGACCGCAGCACCGGTGCACTGCGCTGGAGCGCCACGCTCGCCGACCTGGTGTTCGGCTCGAACGCGCAACTGCGCGCGATTTGCGAGGTGTACGCCGCCGCCGACGGCCAAGCCAAGTTCGCCCACGACTTCGCCCGCGCCTGGAGCAAGGTGATGCACCTGGACCGCTTCGACCTGGCCTGAAGCCCCCCCCCCGCAGGAGCAAGCGATGTCATCTGCCCCGGTTTTCGCCCGGCGCCGGCGGCGCTGGCCGTGGTTGGCGCAGCAGCTGCTGGCTGCGCTGGCGCACGGCTCGGCATGAACCTTGAGGCGGCCGGCCGCGGCGAGCGCCGCGGCCGGCTGGCTGGGCTTGGCCGGGCGTGCCCCGGCCTTTTTTCGCCCCGGCCATGCGCGGCCGTGCACGGCCCGCTACAGTCGGTGCCGTAACGGCCCCGGAGACTGCCCGATGACACCAACCCGCCCGCTGTTCCACTGGGACGATCCGCTGCAGCTCGATGCGCAGCTCGACAGCGACGAGCGCGCCGTGCGCGACGCCGCGCAGGCGTTTTGCCGCGACCGGCTCGCCCCGCGCGTGCGCGACGCCTTCCGCCAGGAAACCGCCGACCCTGCGGTACTGCGCGAAATGGGAGAGCTGGGGCTGCTGGGCCCGACGATTCCGCCGGCTTACGGTGGCGCCGGCCTGGGCGACGTGGCGTATGGCCTGATCGCCCGCGAAATCGAGCGCATCGACTCCGGCTACCGCTCGATGATGAGCGTGCAGAGCTCGCTGGTGATGCTGCCGATTTTCACCTTCGGCAGCGAAGCGCTGAAGCAGCACTACCTGCCGCGGCTGGCGCGCGGCGAGGCCATCGGCTGTTTCGGCCTGACCGAGCCCGACCACGGCTCCGACCCTGCGGGCATGACCACGCGCGCCCGCGCCGTGCCCGGCGGCTACGCCCTCAGCGGGCGCAAGACGTGGATCAGCAACAGCCCGATCGCCGACGTGTTCGTCGTCTGGGCCAAGGACGACGCGGGCGACATCCGCGGCTTCATCCTCGACAAGGCAGCCAAAGGGCTGAGCGCCCCGCCGATCCACGGCAAGGTCGGGCTGCGTACCTCGATCACCGGCGAGATCGTCATGGACGGCGTGTTCTGCCCCGAAGACCACGCCTTGCCCACGGTGCGCGGTCTCAAAGGGCCGTTCACCTGCCTGAACAGCGCGCGCTACGGCATCGCCTGGGGGGCGATGGGCGCGGCCGAAGACTGCTACGCCCGCGCCCGGCAATACGTGCTCGACCGCCGGCAGTTCGGCCGGCCGCTCGCCGCCAACCAACTGGTGCAGAAAAAGCTCGCCGACATGGCCACCGAAATCGCCCTCGGCCTGCAAGCCGCGCTGCGCCTGGGGCGCATGAAAGAGGCGGGCAGCGCCGCGCCGGAGGTGACCTCGCTGCTCAAGCGCAACAACTGCGGCAAGGCGCTGGACATCGCCCGCACCGCGCGCGACATGCTCGGCGGCAACGGCATCTCCGACGAATACGCCATCGCCCGTCATCTGGTGAATTTGGAAGTGGTCAACACCTACGAAGGCACGCACGACATCCACGCCCTCATCCTCGGCCGCGCCATCACCGGCATCGCTGCATTCTGAGTCGGCGCGGCAGGGGACGCCGGCGGCGGCGTGTCAGTCGGCGGCGTCCGCGTCGGGCCGGAACTCCCAGGCGTCCATGCTCAGCATGCCGTAGTGCACGCCGCCGCTGTGGTGCTGCGTGGCCGCGCCGGGGCCGGCAGCGCCCAGCGCCCAGAACAGCGGCAAGAGGTGTTCTTCGCTGGGATGCGCGCGGGCGGCGTGCGGTGCGCGGCGGCGGTAGTCGAGCAGCGCCGCGGTGTCGCCGCGGTCGATGCGCTCGCGCATCCAGGTGGTGAAGGCCTGCACGTACGCCGCGGGCGGGTCGTCGGTGCGCGCTGCCGGATGAAAGTCGTAGAGGTTGTGCGTCAGGCTGCCGCTGCCCAGCAGCAGCACGCCTTGCTGTAGCAGAGGCGATAGCGCCTCGCCCAGGCGGTAGGCGCCGGCGGCGTCGAGCGGCCAGGGCATGGCCAGCGGCACCACCGGCACGTCGGCCTGCGGGAACATCAACCGCAGCGGCACCCACACGCCATGGTCCAGCCCGCGGTGCGGGTCGTCGAGCGCCGCCCAGCCGGCGTCGCGCAACAGCGCCGCCACTTGCGCGGCGAGGCGCGGTGCGCCGGCAGCCGGGTAGCGCAGGGTATAGAGTGCCGGGTCGAAGCCGCCGAAGTCGTGCAGCGTCGGCGGCTGCGCGCTGCTGCCCACGGTGGGCTGGCGCGCCATCCAGTGCGGCGAGAAGGCGACGATGGCCCGCGGCCGCGGCAGGCTGGCGCCCAGCGCCTGCAGCATCGGCGCGGCCGTGCCCGGCTGCAGCGGCAGCATGGGCGAGCCGTGCGAGACGAACAGCGCGGGCAGCACGGGGGCGTTCACGTCAGGCGCGTTCACGGCGGAGGCGTTCACGGCTCAGCCGCCGGTTTTCACGCCCTCGATCTCCACCCGCACCTTCACCTCGTGGCTCAAGCCGGCGGCGAAGGCCGTCATGCCGAAGTCCATGCGGTTGATCGTTGCGGTGGCGACGAAGCCGCTCAAATATCCGCCCCAGGGCTTGGGCAGGTAAGCCACATCGCCCGCGCCGAGCAGGCGCACGTGAAACGCCACGGGCTTGGTCACGCCGCGCAGCGTGAGATCGCCGTAGAGCGTGCCGGCGTCTTTGCCGTGCGGCACGTAGCGGGTGCTGACGAAGCGGATGTCCGGATGCGCGGCGGCGTCGAAGAAAGGCGCGGCGAGCAAGTCGGTATCGCGCTGCGGCAAAAAGGTGTCGAGGCTTTTCGCGGCGATGGTGATGTCGGCCTTGTCCTGCGCCGGATGTTGCGGGTCGAAGGTGTACGTGCCGCTGATCTGCTTGAACACCCCGGTGAACTCGCCCACCCCGGCATGGCCGATGGTGAACTGTACCCCGGAGTGGTCGGGGTCAATGCGGTAGCTGCCCGCCGGGTTGGCGTGCAGATGGGCGTAAGGCTGCGGCGCCGCGGCTGGAGCCGCCCACGCAGGGGAGACGGCCAGCGCGGCAGCCAGGCAGGTGGCGGAAAACAGCGAAGGCAGGCGAAGCGTTGTCATGATGGGCCTTTCAGGGAGGAAGGGAGCGGAGAAAATGAATTTCAGGGAGAAACGACGAGGTGCACCTGCACGGGAATCGCCGCGGCCACCACGCTGGTGTCGGCCCACGACCCGGTGCCCAGGCCAAAAGCGGTGCGATCGAGGGTGAACGCGGCGTCCATCGCCAGGTCGGCGCCGGCGGGATGGGTGGTCACCAGCACGCGCAGCGGCTGGCTGCGGCCTTTGACCGTGAGCGTGCCGCTGACCCAGTAGCGCCCGGCACCGTCGGCGGTGAACTGCGTCGAGGTGAAACGCGCCTGCGGGTGGGTCTGTGCCGCCAGCCAGTCCGCGCCGGTGAGCAGCGCGTTGGTCTGCGCGCTGTCGGCGTCGATGCTCGCCGCCTGCACCGCCACGCTGACGTGCGACTTGGCCAGATCACTTGGCAGAAAGTCCACCTGCGCATCGACGGCCTTGAACCGGCCGTGCATCGGCACGCCCATTTGCGTGGCGCTGAACGTCACGCTCGATGTCGGCAGCACATGGGTGTACGCCACCGGCTGGGCATGGGCCGCCGCGCCGAAGGCCACGGCACCAACGAACGCAGCCCATCTTGTCCACTTTCCCAAACGCATGATCGGTGCTCCTTACGGTTTGCGCCCCGGCAGCATGCGCAGCAGCACGCCGTCGCGGTCGATGAACTGGTGCTTGATCGCCGCCGCCACGTGCAGCCCGACCAGCGCGGCCAGGGTGTAGTTCAGCGTGGCGTGCACCAGCACGAGCAGATGCTCGGCCGGCTGGCTCGCCGGCAGCAGATTGGGCAGCGGCAGCACGCCCCACCACACCACCGGCACTCCGGCAGCCGAGCTCAGCGCCCAGCCCGACAGCGGAATGAACAGCATCAGCAGATAAAGCAACTCGTGCATCCACTGCGCGGCGGCCTGCTGCCAGCGGGGGATGGACGGCGGCAGCGGCGGCGGGCGGTGCGTCAGCCGCCAGCCGATGCGCAGCACCACCAGCAGCAGCACGGTGATGCCGAACCATTTGTGCCAGGAATACAGCTCGATTTTTTCCACCGACAGCGGCAGGTCGTGCATGTACAGCCCGAGCGGAAACAGACCGAAGATCAGCAGCGCGACCGCCCAGTGCAGCGCCTGCGCGGTGCGGCTGTAGCGGGCAACGGGCGGGGGCAACGAGGTTTTCATGCCTGCTCCTGCGCAGCGTGGCCGTTTTCGAGCGCGAGGCGCAGCGCGTGCAGCGCAGCTTGCGCCGCGGCGAGTTCGCGCGCGTCGAGCCGGGAAAACGCGCGGCGCAAGTGCTCGCCATGCGCCGGGAACACCTGCTCGAACAACGCCTGCCCGGCGGGCGTGAGCTGCACGATCTGCCCGCGGCCGTCGCTCGGGTCGGGCAGACGGCGCACCAGCCCCTTGGCCTGCAGCCGGTCGATCACCCCGGTGAGCGTGCCCTTGGTGATCAGGGTTTTCTGCCCGAGCTGCTTGGGGTTCATCCCCGCGGTGTTGCCCAGCGTGGCGATGACGTCGAACTGCGCCGGCGTCAACCCCAGGCGCTGCACGTGCGCCGCCGAGTAGCGCTCGAACGCCTGGTAGGTGCGCACGAGCTCGCGCAGCAACGGCAGAAAGCGCAGAGGTTGAGTCATCGCAGACCACGGTAGGCAAAGTCCATGTCTGCAATTTAGTTCTAATTAGAACTATTAATCCGAGTGGGGTCATTCCCGACCGAGGCTGGGGCAGGCTGCGTGCAATACCCATACGAGTATCGAGGCGACACAACCGGTCACAGCTTTGGCTTGATGTAGATCAGACAATTTCCGCAATTTCAGAAATTTCTGCAAACCCAGATCAACACCTCATGCAGCTCCCCGACCTGGTTCAACGCTTCGTCCTGCACTTCGGTGAAATGGGCAGTCGCTGGGGCATCAACCGCACCGTCGGGCAGATCTATGCGCTGCTGTTCGTCAGCCAGCGTCCGCTCAACGCCGACGACATTGCCGCTGCGCTGGATTTTTCGCGGTCGAATGTCGGTATGGGTCTGAAAGAACTCGGCGCCTGGAATCTGGTGCGCATGCAGCATCTACCGGGCGACCGGCGCGACTATTTTTCGGCGCCGGAAGACGTCTGGGCGATTTTCCGCACCCTGGCGCAGGAGCGGCGCAAACGCGAAATCGACCCGACGCTGTCGATGCTGCGCGACGCGCTGCTGGAGCCACCGGGCAACGACGCCGAACGCTACGCGCAACAGCGCATGCGGCAAATGCACGACTTGATCGAACTGGCCACGCAGTGGTTCGACGACATCCAGCGCATGCCCAGCGAAGACGTGCGGCAGTTGATGCTCCTCGGCGGCGCGGTGCAAAAGCTGCTTGCCTTCAAGGGCCGGGTTCGGCTAACCGCCAGCCGTCGGCGTGCCGCGCCGGCGCAGCCCGCGCTCAAGGCGGCGGGAGACTAAATCCATGTGCGCCGCTGCTCGTTGGATTTTGCGCAACGACTTGCCGCCGCCGGCCATTCGGCGCCGGGCGTCGACATTGCCCAAATGCGTTTGAGCTCGCGCGGCGCCGTCTGCGCGGGGCGGGTTTCGTATGCGTTTCAGGAGAGTTTCATGGACTGGCTGCAACACCCCGAGCTGCTCGCTCGGGCGCAATTTGGCTTCATTGCGATGTTTCACATCCTCTGGCCGCCGCTGACCATCGGGCTGGCGCTGATTTTGTTCGGCCTGGAAGCCGCCTGGGTGAGAACGGGCCAAGTGGTGTATTACCACCAGACCCGGTTCTGGACCAAATTGTTTCTCATCAACTTCGGCGTGGGCGTGATCAGCGGCATTCCGATGGAATTTTCCTTCGGCACCAACTGGGGGCCGTTCTCCACCTCGGCCGGCGATTTCATGGGCAACATCCTCGGCTTCGAAACGGCGATGGCCTTCATGCTCGAAGCGGGTTTTCTGGGCATCATGCTGTTCGGCTGGAACCGCGTCGGGCCGAAAATGCATTTGTTTTCCACCGGCATGGTCGCGTTCGGCAGCACCTTGTCGGCGTTCTGGATCATGGTGGCCAACTCGTGGATGCAGACGCCCGCGGGCGTCAAGCTGGTCAACGGTCGGTTCGCCATCACCGACTGGCTGGCCGCAGTGTTCAACCCCGACCTGCCCTACGGCTTCGGCCACATGTTCACCGCCGCGATCGAACTGAGCCTGGTCGTCATGGCCGGGGTGAGCGCCTACTACCTGCTCAACCGGCGCCATGTCGAGTTCTTCCGCCCGGCGTTCAAGTGGGCGGTGGTGGCCTTGTTCATCGTCGCGCCGCTGCAGATTTTCATTGGCGATTCAGCCGGCAGCGCGCTGGCCGATACCCAGCCGGCCAAGCTCGCCGCGATCGAGGCGCACTGGCACACCAACAAGCCGGGCGAGGGCGCGCCCTGGGCGCTGCTGGCCGTCCCCAATCAGGCAGAGCAGAAAAACGACTGGGCGCTGGAAATCCCCGATGGCCTGAGCCTGATCGTCACCAAGACGCTGACCGGCCAGGTCGTCGGCCTCACCCATTTCAAACCCGCAGACCAGCCCCCGGTGTGGATTCCGTTCTACGCCTTCCGCGTCATGGTCGCCGCCGGGGTGTTCGTCGCCTTCATGGCGATCTGGACGTTGTGGATGCTGTGGCGCCGCCGCGACCGCATGAGCGCGGCGCGCATCGGCAGCAACAAATGGCTGCTGCGCGGCTGGCTGCTGGCCATCCCGGCGGTGTACGCCGCGGTCGAGGCCGGATGGATGACGCGCGAAGTCGGTCGCCAGCCGTGGATCGTCTACGGCATGATGCGCACCAGCGAGGGGGTCAGCCACCTGCCCGCAGGCACGGTGTTGTGGTCGCTGAGTATGTACGCACTGTTCTACGCGGTCATCGGCATCGCCGCGTTGGTGTTCGCCAGCCGCACCATCCGCAAGGGCCCGAGCTTCGACGCCCCGCCGCATCCGCCGACGCTGCGCGGCAGCCGCGCCACGGCGCCGTACCCTACAGCCCACGCCGCGCAATCCCCCGCCTTGGCGGGCAGCGCCAAACTCGCCGTGGAAGGAGGGCAGTGACATGGAGCTGAGCAATCCGCAGCAACTGCACCACGTCCTGGCCACAGTGTGGTTTCTCATCATCGGCCTATTCATGGTGTTTTACGTCGTGCTCGACGGCTTCGACCTCGGCGTGGGTGTGCTGTCGCTGTTCGCCGGCGAGCGCCGCCGCAGCGTGATGATGGCCAGCCTGGGCAGCATCTGGGACGCCAACGAGACCTGGCTGGTGGTCATCGGCGGCACGCTGTTCGGCGCGTTCCCGCTGGCTTATGGCACGGTGCTGCACGGGCTGTACATCCCGATCATCCTGATGCTGCTCGGCTTCATGCTGCGCGGCGTGTCGTTCGAGTTTCACGAACTGTCGCAGCGCAAGGCGTTCTGGGGCGCGATGTTCGGCGTGGGCAGCCTACTGGCGGCGGTGGCGCAGGGGTTTGCCCTGGGCGGGCTGCTGGCCGGTGTCAAGGTGAGCGCAGGCGTGTTCAGCGGCAGCATCTGGGACTTCGTCTCGCCGTTCAGCCTCATCGTCGTGCTCGGCGTGGTGGCGGGCTATTCGATGCTCGGCTCGACCTACCTCATCATCAAGACGCAGGACGAGATGCAGACCGGCTGCTACCGCCGTGGCCGCTTGCTCGCCTGGATCATGCTCGGTGTCGGCGCCGTGGTCACGTTGTGGACGCCGCTGCAATACCCGGCGATTTTCGCCCGCTGGCTGACGACGCCGAACGTGTACTTTTTCGCCGTTCTTCCGGCGCTGGCGGGGTTGAGCTTCGTCATGCTGCTGCGCGCGCTCAAGCGCCGCGCGGAGGTGGCCCCGTTCGTCTGGACCATGCTGATTTTTCTGTTCTCCTTCGCCGGACTGGCAGCCACCTGGTATCCGTACATCGTTCCCGGCTCGGTCACCATCGACCAGGCGGCATCCGACAGCAGCACGCTGGTGTTCATGCTCATCGGCATCGGCATGCTCATTCCTGTGATGATCACGTACAACGTCTACCAGTACATCGTGTTCCGCGGCAAGGTCGACGCGCACGCCGAACACGCGTATTGACCGGCGGCGTTCGCCGCCTTGCCCCCGGGACAGCGCGGCCGGCGGCGGCCGTGTACAGTGACGGTCTGCTTCGGCCGCCCGCAGAGGCGGCCGATCGTTTTGCACGACACAAAAGACCGTTCACATGAATTCCGGCGTGTTCTACGCGTTGGCCGCCTACGTCATCTGGGGGCTGTTTCCGCTGTACTTCAAGGCACTGGACGCGGTGCCGTCGCTACAAATCCTGGCGCACCGCATGGTGTGGTCGCTGCTGCTGGTGGTCGTGCTGCTGGCCGTGCTGCGACGTTGGGCTTGGCTGCGCGTGCTGCGCCAGCAGCCACTGGTGCTGGCCCGCTTTGCGCTCAGCGCGCTGCTGCTGTCGAGCAACTGGGGCATTTACATCTGGGCGGTCAACAGCAACCACGTGGTCGACGCCAGCCTGGGCTACTACATCAACCCGCTGGTCAACGTGGCTCTGGGTGCGCTGTTGCTGCACGAGCGGCTGCGCGGCCTGCAGTGGGCGGCGCTGGGCATTGCCGCCGCCGGGGTGACGGTGATGGCGCTGGAGGTCGGGCACATCCCCTGGATCAGCCTGAGCCTGGCACTGACCTTCGGCAGCTATGCGCTGCTGCGCAAAACCGCGCCGCTGGGCGCGCTCGAGGGGCTGGCGGTGGAAACCGCGGTGTTGTTTCCGCTGGCGCTGGCGTATCTCGACTGGCTGGGCGCGCACGGGCAAAACGCCTTCGTCACAGCCGACGCGCAAACCCGCCTGCTGCTCATCGCCGCCGGGCCGGTGACCACGGTGCCGCTGCTGCTGTTCGCCGCAGGCGCGCGGCGCATGTCGATGGCGCTGCTGGGGGTGCTGCAATACGTCACCCCCAGCCTGCAGCTCGCGCTGGGGGTGTGGCTCTACCACGAGCCGTTCGCCACGGCCAAGCTCGTCGGCTTCGGCCTGGTGTGGCTAGGGCTGGCGGCCTACCTGCTCGACGGCCTGCGCGCAGCGTGGAACAAGCCGGCTGCGGCGCCGGCCGCCGCGCCGCCGGGAGACGGCGCCGGCGCCGTCGCCTCCAAGCCGTGATACGGCTTCAGGGGTAGAGCCCGCGCTCCTCGCGCGCCTGCAGCACGCGCTCGCAGGCGACGACGAACGCCGCAGTGCGCAGGGTGATGCGCAGCCGATCGGCGGTGTCCCAGATGCGCGCCAGCGCGTTGCCGAGGATTTTGTCCAGCCGCATGTTGACGTCGTCCTCGTCCCAGAAAAAGCTGGAAAAATCCTGCACCCATTCGAAATACGACACCGTCACCCCGCCAGCGTTGCAAATCACATCGGGCACGACCAGGATGCCGCGGCTGGCGAGCACGTCGTCTGCGGCGGGCAGCGTCGGGCCGTTGGCGCCTTCGAGCACCAGCCGCGCTGTGGTTTTTTGCGCGCGCTCGGCGGTGATCTGACCTTCGAGCGCGGCGGGAACGAGCACATCGCAGCCAACCTCCCAAAAGTCTTCTGCGCCGACCGCCTGCCCACCGGCAAACCCGGCCACCCCGCCGTGCGCGGCGACGTGGCGCGCCAGCGCGGCCACGTCCAGACCGGCCTCGTTGACCACCGTACCAGTGTGATCCTGCACCGCAACGATGCGCGCGCCGGCCTGCGCGAACAGCTCAGCCGCCGTGCCACCGACGTTGCCGAAACCCTGCACCGCGATGCGCAGGCCCTTGATGTCCAGCCGCATACGGCGCAGCGCCTCGCTGCCGGTGACGAACACCCCGCGCCCGGTGGCCTTGACGCGGCCGAGCGAGCCGCCCAGCGGAATGGGCTTGCCGGTGACCACGCCGGTGGCGGTGGCGCCGATATTCATCGAATAGGTGTCCATCATCCACGCCATGATCTGCGCGTTGGTGTTGACGTCCGGCGCCGGAATATCCTGCTGCGGGCCGATGATGATGCCGATTTCGCTGGTGTAACGCCGCGTCAGCCGCTCCAGCTCCTTGCGCGACAGCCGCGACGGCTCGACGCGAATGCCGCCCTTGGCCCCGCCGTACGGCAGGCCGACCGCAGCGTTTTTGATGGTCATCCACGCCGCCAGCGCCATCACCTCCTCCAGCGTGACATGGGGGTGGTAGCGCACTCCGCCCTTGCCCGGCCCGCGCGACAGGTTGTGCTGCACGCGGTAACCTTCGAAATGCTGCACGCTGCCGTCGTCCATTTCGATCGGCACATCGACGATGAGCGCCCGTTTGGGCCGCTTGAGCGTCTCCCCCCAGCGCGCCAACGGGCCGAGGTGCGGCAGCACGCGGTCGACCTGCGCCAGGTAAGTCAGCCACGGGCTGTCAGGCTGTGGATGGAGGTAGGACAGAGCGCAGACCGGGGCGCGGTCTGCGGCGGCAGAAAAAGGGCTTGCCATGATGTCTCCAGTGAACGATCCGTGTTGTGATCCGGCAGGCGCAGACCGCCTGCCGAACGCCCGTGCATCACGCCGGGCAGGTGAAACTGTAGTCCTCCTGAAGCGTTCTGCCACCCGCTTTGCCGCAGGCAGCACCAGCCACGCGCTGCAAACTCTGCGGTTCAGCGCGCCAGCAGCAGCGGCACGGACGTCGCTGCCATGACCTTGGCGGCCACCGACCCCATGACAAACCCCTTGAGCGCGGAATGGCCGTGCGTGCCCATGACCAGCAGATCCGGCTGAAAGCGCTTGACCACAGCGGCGATCTGCTCGGCCGGGTCCCCGACAACCACCTGTTCATCGAACGCCAGCCCGGCAGCCGCCAGCACGGCACGCGCCGGCGCCAGCGCCTGCCGCCCGATGTCACGGTAATACGCCTCCAACGTTTCCCGGCTGAGTTGCGAGCGCGCCAGCGGCGTACCGATGGGCAGCGCCACCGTCAACAGCGTGAGCCGCGGTGGCTCGCGGTAAAGACCGGCCTGCCGCGCCAACACCTGCGCCGCACGCACGCTGCACTCCGAACCGTCGACTGCGAGCAGGATATGCATGAAACGATCTCCTTTCGCCTGCGAGTATGCCAGCCCTGCCCCCTGCATCGTCAAGCAGCATCAGCCGGGCACAAAAAGCCGCCCGAAGGCCATAAAAAAAGCCGCCCGAAGGC
>Ga0078972_1004149_pt1 | contig 40923 bp, 35 predicted proteins | sample YelNatPaOPGAMG01_FD_67568 | JGI IMG/M metagenome (GOLD analysis project Ga0078972, IMG submission 67568) | Hot spring thermophilic microbial communities from Obsidian Pool, Yellowstone National Park, USA - OP-RAMG-01 (SPADES assembly) (version 2) | ecosystem: Environmental > Aquatic > Thermal...
GTCTACTTCTTCCTAACTCCCTAACTTACCTAACTTCCTAACTCACCTAACCCCTCACTACTCACTCCTGACTACTTTTCCCTCTCTCACCTAACTCCTACCTACTAACCTACTATTCTACTAAATCTGTCGTTTGCTTACGCTCGTTCAATAACCATTTTATCCAAACTCTCTCTTTAAACGGGAGATCTCTTCCCAAGTTAATTCCGTAATCTTTTCTGCAGAATAATCATCCGGCTCCACAGGATTTCCCACAAAACAGGAAATTTTTTTTAAACGAATAAAATAAGCATTGATGGGTAAAGCCAAATTTGTTCCCTCAAGGTATATAGGTACTACCTTTACCTTCGCCAAATGGGCAAGAAATCCCACTCCTTCTAACGGTTTCCCCAATTCTCCATCTAAAGAGCGTCTTCCTTCTGGAAAGATCACCAATATTTTTTTCTTTTTAAGCACCCTTAAACCTTCTTTCAATGCCCGAATATCCTGCTTTTCTCTATCTAAAGGGATAGCCCCTAAATTCTTAATCAACCAGGCAAAAATTTTATTCCTAAAAAGGTCTTCTCTTGCCAAAAAATTGAGCCTCTTTCTTATCAAAAGACCAATACATATAGGATCAAGATAGCTTAAATGATTCGAAGCTATAATGTATGGTCCTTCCTTAGGAAGCTTACTTTTCCCATAAATCTTATATCTAAATAATATCTTAAATAGAAAAAAGCAAACCCACCATGCTACTTGATAAAACATATCAATTTCTCTGGGAAGAATCAGATTTTATATAAGAAAGAATTTTTTCCACTACCTCTTCTATACTTAAATCAGTTGTATCAATATATATAGCATCGGAGGCTTTTTTTAAAGGAGCAATTTTCCTTAACTTATCCGAACGGTCACGCCTAAGGAGATCTTTCCTAACATCTTCTATACTTATTTTCTTACCCTGAAGAAGAAAATCTCTATATCTTCTTCTTACACGTTCCTTAAAATCTGCATCAAGATAAAATTTATAACGGGCATCGGGGAAAACTACTGTCCCAATATCTCTTCCTTCTAAAACTACCTTACCTTTTTCTCCCATTTTTCTCTGGCGTCTGACCATATTTTCCCTTACCTCTTTTATTTTTGAAAGAATAGAGATGTAAAAATTTACCTCTTTATCTCTAATCTTTTGCGTAACATCTTCTCCATCTAAAAAAACCCGCAATTTCCCCTTCTTATCTCTTTTAAGTTGAATATCTGCTTTTTTTGATAAAGCGATCAAGGCATTTTTGTTATTAAAATTTACCTTTTCTCTTAGAGCCTTAAGTGTAAGAGCACGATACATTGCTCCTGTATCTATATAAAAGTAATGCAATCTTTCCGCTACTAATTTTGCCACTGTTGACTTACCTGCACCCGCAGGTCCATCAATAGCCACTATCTCCTTTCTTCTTCCGCTCATCCTTTTAATAAAGCTCTCTTTTCCTGTGCTTTCCTTAGAAGGGAAAAGATAAACTTTATGTCTTTATTTTGAAGAGCAGATAAAAACTTATCCATACAAACATTAAATTTTTTTATCGCTTTGATTATCTCTTTCTGATTAGTCAGAAAAATATCCTGCCAAATATAGGGATCACTAAGGGCAATACGGGTTGTATCTTTTAATCCTCCTGCTCCCCAGGGAATTATTTTTTTATCCAAACTAAGGATTAAATTTACCGCCAAAGCATGGGGTAGATGACTTATTTTAGCCACCAACCGATCATGCTCTTGTGGACTCATTATTTTTACTTCTGCTCCGATATTCTTCCAAAGCTGAAGTATTTTTTTTAGAGCTTTTTTATCTGTATTCTTTGTAGGGGTAAGGATACAAAAAGCATTTTTAAAAAGGTCTTCTCTTGCTTCTCTAATCCCTCTTTTCTCTGAACCAGCAAGAGGATGCGCTCCTACAAAATATGTATTTTTAGACAAAAATCTTTCTCCCTGCCTAACTATCTCTACCTTTGTACTTCCCACATCGCTAACAATTGCTCCTTCTTTTAAAAAAGAAGAGATATAGGGAATGAGCTCAATAATTTTACTTACGGGAGTAGCTAAAATAACTAAGTCACTATAAGAAACTGCTTTTTCTATTTCCTCATAACCTTTATCGATTGCCCCTTTCTTTTTAGCCAAAATAAGTGAGCTCCTATGTCGAGAGAAACCTACTACTTCTTCCGCAATTTTTTTCCTCCGTAAATCCAATCCCAAAGACCCACCGATAAATCCTACTCCCACAATTGCCACTCTTTTAAATAATCTCATTACAATTCTCTCCCTATTGCCTTAGCAATCTTTCTCAATTCTTCCATCATTTCTGCAAACTTTTCTGGGAGTAACTGTTGTGTTCCATCAGAAAGTGCCTCTTCAGGATTGGGATGGACTTCCACAAGTAAACCATCGCAACCACAAGCTACGGCTGCTTTTGCTAAAGGAGGAACAAGTCCCCATTTTCCTGCGGCATGGGAAGGGTCAACGACTACAGGAAGATGACTCAATTGTTTTATCACGGGAACAGCGCTTATATCCAAAGTAAAACGGGTAGATTCTTCAAAAGTACGAATTCCCCTTTCACAAAGAATAACGTTAAAATTACCGTTGGAAAGGATATATTCGGCAGACATAAGTAATTCTTTAACTGTAGCCATAAGTCCCCTCTTAAGAAGTACGGGCTTCTTAGAAAGTCCCACCTCTTTAAGAAGATTGAAATTTTGCATATTCCGCGCACCTATCTGAATGATATCCGCATATTTCTCAATCAAGGGCAGATCTCTGGGATCCATTATTTCGGTAACTGTAACCATACCCACTTTTTCTCCTACATCCCGTAAGTACTTTAGTCCCTCCTCTCCCAAACCTTGGAAACTGTAGGGAGAAGTACGGGGTTTAAATGCTCCTCCTCTCAATATAGTAGCTCCCGCCTCCTTTACTTTTTTAGCGGTCTCAAGAAGCAAATCATATTTCTCAATAGAACATGGACCAGCCATAACTACAATCTTCTTCCCTCCAATCTTTACTCCCTTTACCTCTATCACGGTATCTTCCGGTTTGAATTCTCGAGAAACCAATTTATAAGGGGCTAAAACGGGCATTACCTTCTCTACTCCTGGAAAAACCTCCAAAGGCTGAACCCTTAAAATATCCTCTTTCCCAATCACTCCAATGATTGTCCGCTCAACCCCTTTAGAGATCATTGTTTTTAATCCCCATGATTCTACCTTCTTTACAATATGCTCTATCTGTTCAGGAGTAGCATCGGGTTTCAAGACAATAATCATAAAAACCTCCTCGTTTAAATTATTAATCTCCTCAACTCTTTTATAAAACGTTCATTCTCTTCTTTTGTTCCAATCGTAACCCGGATAAAATTATTTAATCCCCAATCTTTCATATCCCGTACAATTACTCCTCTTCTTAAAAGAGCTTGAAAAACTTCTCTACTATCCCTTTTTATATCTACCAGGATAAAATTAGTTGCGGAAGGGACAAAAGAAAGTCCCAATTTCCTAAATTCTGAATAGAGGTATTCTTTCCCCTTCCGATTTATTTCCATAGTCTTCTCCAAAAAATCTTTATCCTCTAAAGCATGTAAAGCTCCCACCTGGGCAAGGATATTTACATTAAAAGGCTCACGTATCCTTTCCAAATGGTCAATTAAATATGGCGAACCAATTCCATAACCTATACGTAAACCTGCTAAACCATAAGCCTTAGAGAAGGAACGTGTGATGATAATATTTTTTTTACCTAAAAATTGAAGGGTATCCGGATAATCGGGAAAATCCTTTGCAAATTCATAGTATGCTTCATCAAAGAATACAACCGTTTCTTCCGGAATCCCTTCCATAAATTTATTAACTTCATCTTTAGTAACATAAGTTCCTGTAGGATTATCTGGATTAGCAATAAAAACGATCTTTACTCTCGGATTAACTTTTTCTCTCATTCTTTCTAAATCGTAACGAAAGGACTTCAAAGGAACTCTAATCACCTTTGCTCCACAAGCATGAGCCTGAATCTCATAAATCAAAAAAGTAGGATAGGCAATCAAAACCTCATCCCCCGGTTCGATCAAGGCACGTAAAACCAAAACGATAAGCTCATCTGAACCATTTCCAATAATAAAATTTCCCTCCTTTAAACCAAACCGCTTAGCCAATTTCTGCTTAAGATAGAAACAGTTTGAATCGGGATAGCGATTTAAATCGGAAATTGATTTTAAAATTGCTTTTATCGCCTTTGGAGATGGCCCAAGAGGATTTTCATTGGAAGCAAGTTTTATCACCTTGCGCAATCCCAATTCTCTCTTTACTTCCTCAATCGGCTTTCCTGGTTTATAAGGCTTAATTTTCTCTATGCTTTTTCTAAAGATGGATTTTATCTTTGGCATTATTCTCCTAATCTTTACTTGCCGCTGGATATGAACCTAAGATTTTAAGGTATGTACAGAGTTTCTCCAATTCTTTAAGTGCCTTCTTAACTTTCTTATCCTCTATATGACCCTCAAGGTCTACAAAAAAATAATAATCCCAAGTTCTCCGTTTTGAAGGACGGGATTCTATCTTGGTTAAATTTATATTATTTTTCTTAAAAGGATAAAGCATATCGTGAAGAGCTCCTACACGGTCTTTTATAGAAAACATAATGGAGGTTTTATCCTTTCCGGTAGGACGAGTAACACTACGTCCAATTACTAAAAAGCGCGTAACATTGCGCGGGCTATCCTCTATAGAACTGGCTAATATCTTTAATCCATAGTATTCAGCAGCCATTTCCGAAGCAATAGCGGCGGAAAAATTCTCTCTACTGGCAATTTCTGCTGCCTTAGTGGTACTGGATACTTCTACCAATTCTACATAAGGTAAATTTGTCTCCAACCATATCCGACACTGCCCAAAAACCTGCGGATTCGAATATACTTTTTTTATCTCTTCTTTTTTACAATTAGCCAAGAGATTGTGCTTTATTTCTAAAGAAATCTCGGAACAGATATTTATTTCACTGTCTACAAACATATCTAAAGTATGGGAGACTGCTCCCTCAATAGAATTTTCGATGGGAACTACTCCATAGTCAGCATTTCCTTTCTCCACCTCATTAAAAACATCGGTAATACTCCGACAATCAAGATAATCCACCTGACTTCCGAATTTACGCAAAGCAGCGATATGGGTAAAGGTAGCGGGAGGACCGAGGTAAGCAATCTTAAGGGGTTTTTCTAAAGAAAGCGAAGCAGACATGATCTCCCGATATATCGCTGAAAGTGCCTCATTCTTCAAAGGTCCTTTATTCATACTGATTACTTTATTGTAAACCTCCTTTTCCCTATCTGGAGAATAGGGAGACTCTTTAAGCTCTTTCTTAAGTTTAGCAATCTCAAGAGTCAATTCTGCCCTCTTATTGAGTAGCTCTACTATTTTCTTATCTAAGGAATCGATCTCTTCACGTAACTTCTTTAGTTCCATAATCCACTCCTTCTTGCATAGTTTCATTCTTTACCGAAAAAGTATCTATTTTCCCGGTAAATTCTTCTAACTTTGGTAATTCCTCTAAGGAATTAAGCCCAAAGTATTCTAAGAATTTTTTAGTAGTTCCGTAAAGTAAAGGCCTTCCTAAAGTCTTCTTTCTTCCCACTACTCTTATCAGATTTATCTCAAGAAGATTTTTTAAAATATTTTCTACATTTACTCCCCTTATCTCCTCAATCTCTAAACGGGTAATGGGCTGTTTGTAGGCAATTATCGCTAAAGTCTCCAAAGTAGGAAGGGTTAGCCTTTCCGTATGGGTAGTTTTATACAGTTTCTTTACCCAAGGAGAATAGCGAGGATTTGTGACCATTTGAAAACCGCCCGCTACTTCTCTAATCATAAATCCACGTACTTCTTTTTCATATTCAGATTTCAATTCATAGATTATTTCTCTTATTAAACGCCCATCCACATCTTCTAAAACCTCTCTCAACCTTTCCACAATTATCGGTTCGTGATGCACAAAAAGAATCGCTTCGATAATACGCTTAATCTCTTCTCTCTCCATATCTTAAGATATACTCCTTTCAGGAACTAAACGGTGCTTCTCGTTTCTAATTATCTCGATTTCTCCAAACAATTCTTTTTGTCGAGCAACGATCTCTTTTAAACGGATCAATTCAAGGATAGCCAGAAAAGTAGCAATTATCTCTATCTTTGACTTTGCCCTTTCTAAAATCTCCCTAAAATAAATCACCTCTTTCGTGGTCAAAAGATGAAGCAATTCATGAATCTTTTCTTCTACAGTTACTTCGTCACGGATAATCTGTTGAAAAGTCTCTCGAGATACATGCCCTACCGCCTTGGAGAAAGCAGTAATTAAATCAAAAAGGGATGCTTCAAAATAAACATTACCTTCCTCATCTATAAATTGCCTTGCTCCTTCTTTTCGAATAAACTCCTCTTTCCTCTCTAACTCCTTTTTCCGTAAAGCAAGCGCAGCCTCTTTAAATCGAGCATACTCTAAAAGACGCTTTACCAATTCTGCACGTGGATCCTCCTCTTCCTCCTCCACAGGTGTCTCCTCCGGAGGAAGAAGCATCTTCGATTTTATATGCATCAAAGTTGCCGCCATTACTAAAAATTCTCCCGAAATATCTAAATCTAAAATCTCCATTAACTCTAAATATTCTAAATACTGCTCAGTAATCTGAGCTATAGGTATATCAAAAATATTCACTTCATTCTTTTTGATAAGGTAAAGAAGCAAATCTAAAGGACCTTCAAATACCTCTAAACGAACCTGATAAGCCATCTTCTTTTACAATTTAAGAACCGCCTTTACTTCCCGAAGTGTTTCCTGAGCTACTTCTCTTGCTTTACGATTTCCCTCTTCTAAAATAGATTCTACAAATTTTCTATTCTTCTCAAGCTTATTTCTCTTTTCTCGAATCGGTCTTAAAAATTCAATCAGGATTTCTCCTAATTGAAGTTTATCCTCCTTGCATCCCCTTTCTGCATGTGTACACTCTTCCCAAACCTTTTCGGCTAATTCGGGCTTAAATATTTTGTAATAATTGTAAACATTGCACAACCATGGTCTTCCCGGAATGTCTCTTTTAATCCTCTGAGGGTCAGTAAACATCATCTCTGCCTTTTTAAGGATAATCTCAGGTTTATCAGATAAAGCAATAAAATTACCATAACTTTTACTCATCTTTCTCCCATCTATCCCTAAGAGTTTAGGAACTTCTGTAAGCAGTGCTTGTGGCTCCACAAAGACTTCCTTTTTATAAAGGTGATGAAACCTTCTTACCAATTCTCGGGTTAATTCCAGATGGGGAAGCTGGTCTTCTCCCACAGGGACAAAGGAAGCCTTATAAATCAGAATATCGGCTGCTTGAAGTACGGGATAACCCAAGAATCCATAAGTAGTAAGCTCCTTATCCTTTATCTCTTTTATCTGCTCTTTATAAGTAGGACAACGCTCTAACCAGGATAAGGGAGTAAGTACACTCAAAATCATATGGAGTTCTAAATGTTCCTTTACTTCTGATTGAAGAAAGATAGTAGAATCTTCTGGAGAAATTCCGGAAGCTAACCAATCTAAAAGGTTATCAAAAACAATCTCCCGGATCTCTTGAGGATTTAAATATTCACTCATGAGCGCATGCCAATCAGCAATCATAAAGAAACAGCTATATTGCTTTTGCAATTTTGCCCAATTGAACAATGCACCCACAAGGTGACCGAGGTGTAACTTCCCCGTGGGCCGCATCCCGCTTAAGACACGTTTCTTCATATTATTCTGTTACAAAAATGTTACATTTACCGTGAACTGTCACAACTAGAGTTTTCTTTCTATCTCTTCAATACCATAAACTTCGATTATGTCTCCCACTTGTAGTTCATTAAAATTTTCTATGCCAATTCCACATTCAAATCCCTCTTCCACTTCCCTTACATCGTTTTTAAAACGTTTCAGGGAAGAAATCTTCCCCTTATAGACCATCTCATTTCCCCGTATGACTTTGCATGGAGAATTTCTTATTACTTTCCCCTTTAAAACAAATGCTCCTCCCACTGTACCTACCTTAGAGATTTTAAAAATCTGTTTTATCTCTGCTTTACCGATGAAAACCTCTCTTATCTTTGGCTCAAGCATTCCTTCTATTGCCTTCTTTATCTCATCGTATATCTCATAAATAATCTGATAAATCCTCACCTCCACTCCCTCTATCTTTGCTCTTGTACTTGCCCTTGGTTCTATTCCCACATGGAAGCCGAGAACTACAGCATCCGATGCAGAGGCAAGCATAATATCGGATTCCGAAACATCTCCTATTCCCTCATGCAGAATATTTAATCTTACTTCTTGGGAAGGTATTTTAGAAAGAACTGTCTTTACTGCCTCTAATGAACCCTGAACATCCGCTTTGATAATTAAACGCAGTTCTTTTTCTCCCTCCTCTATCTTCTTATGCAAATCCTCCAAAGAAACTTTTTTAGGCTTCTGCAATCCCTTCTCCCGGAGAAGCATCTTCCTCCTCTCCGCAATCTCTTTAGCCAAAGCTTCGCTCTTTACCACAAAAAATTTCTCTCCTGCTTCCGGTGTTCCCGATAAACCTAAAACCTCCACCGGCATAGAAGGAGGAGCTTCTTTTATCCGCATCATTCGGTCATTAAACATCGCCTTTATCTTACCCCAGTGAACCCCTGCCAGAATCACATCTCCTTCCCGAAGTGTACCATTTTGGATAAGCAAAGAGGCACGTGGACCACCTTTAGAAATTTTGCTCTCCAAAACAACTCCTCTTGCCGGAGAATCAAAATCTGCCTTTAACTCTAACATCTCTGCTTCTAAAAGGACCATCTCCAATAGTTCTTCTATACCTTGTCCAGTCTTTGCCGAAACTCCTACAGTGATAGTTTCCCCTCCCCAATCTTCAGGAGTAAGATTTAATCCCTGAAGTTGTTTCTTTACCCGGTCAATATCTGCCTGAGGTTTATCTATTTTATTTATCGCTACAACTATAGGAACATTAGCTGCACGAGCATGGTCCACTGCTTCGATGGTCTGAGGCATTACTCCATCATCAGCAGCTACTACTAAAATAACTATATCGGTCACATTTGCTCCCCTTGCCCGCATAGCAGTAAACGCTTCATGTCCAGGTGTATCTAAAAAAGTGATTTTCTTTCCGTGAAATTCTATCGCATATGCTCCAATATGCTGGGTAATTCCTCCTGCTTCCTTTTCCGCAATATTGCTTTTTCTTATGGCATCGAGTAAAGAGGTTTTTCCATGGTCTACATGTCCCATAAGCGTAACTACCGGAGGCCGAGGCTTCAAACGAGAAACCTCAGAAGGCTGAAGGTATTCTTCCAGAATCTTTTCCTCCTCAGTAGGCGCACGATTTATCTCACATCCTAATATCTCTCCAATCTTTTTAACCATCTCCTCCGGAATATACTGATTGATGTTGACCAAAACACCCTGTTTAAGGAGTTTCTGAATTATATCCGAGGGTTTAAGAGAAAGTTTTATGGCTAAATCTTTTACGGTAAAGGGGAAATTTATCTCAACTTTTTTTATCTCCTTTACCGGTTCTTCTAATACAACTGTTTTCGTAGAAGAGGGCACTTCTTCTTTTTTCTGTTTTGGGGAGGAAATTTTTTTAAGCTTAGCGGTAAATTCTTCCTTAATTACGCGGGCAAGTTCATCATTCAATACGCTCATATGACTCTTCACTTCTATCTTCAATGCCCTTAACTTATTTATCAATTCTCTAGAAGAGATATTGAGTTCCTTAGCTAATTGGTGGATCCTTACTCCCATACTATTCCTTTTCCTGACTAAGCTTATCCTCTCCTAATAAAGCCCTTGCCCCTTCAATAATTTTTTGCGCAGTTGTTTTTCCGATACCCTTTATCTTGGTAAGCTCCTCAGGGGTAGAATTTGCCAGTTGCTTAAGGTCCGTTAAACCTGCTTCTTCCAACAGTTTTGCTGTTTTTGGACCTACACCTTTTATATCTCGCAAAGTGAGCTTTTTCTCCGCAGCCAATTGAATCCTTGTTCGCACATCTATGTCCCAGCCGACGAGTTTGCAGGCAAGCCGCACATTCTGACCCTTCTTTCCTATGGCAATAGAAAGTTGCTCATCGCTGACAATGACCTGAATCTTCTTTTCTTTCTCATTTATACGGACCTCTTCTAACTGCGCAGGAGCAAGTGCTGATTTCACAAACTCCGCCAAATCGGGATTCCAGCGAATAATATCAATCTTTTCTCCCTGCAATTCTTTTACAATATTCTTTACCCTTGCCCCCTTTACTCCTACACATGCCCCTACAGGATCGACTTTTTCATCATTTGACCAAACTGCAATTTTGGTTCTTTCTCCTGGCTCTCTGGATATAGCCTTAATTTCTACAATTTTCTCATAAATTTCCGGAACCTCCATTTCAAAAAGTTTTCTTACAAAATCTGGATGTGCCCGTGAAAGAATTACCTGTGGACCTTGACCTGTTTTCCGAACTTCCAAACAGAGTGCTTTAATACTGTCTCCTTGTTTAAACTCCTCTTTCTTAGACTGCTCTCTGCGGAAAATAATCCCTTCTGTCTTTCCTAAATCGATAATTAAATTTCCTTTCTCTATGCGATGGACTAAGCCATTAACTATCTCTCCCTTTTTACCCTCAAATTCACTAAAGATCATTCCCTTTTCTGCTTCCCGAATTTTTTGAATAATCACCTGTTTCGCTGTCTGTGCAGCTATCCGACTAAAGGGAGTGGAGTCAATCTCCTTTCCTTCTAAGAAATACTTTATCTCCCCACTCTTTGTATCCAGGCGCGCAATAATCTTACTTTCCTTACTGAGCCCAAGCGCTTTTCGCACTGCCGAAGCTAAAGCAGTTTCTACTGCCTGAATCAGGGTCTCTCGCTGGATACCTTTTTCCTCCACAATATAATTTAAAGCACTAAGAATTTCTCCATTCATTTAGAAAATCTGCTCTCCTTTCTGGATATTTTCCAAAGGTATAGAGATTATTTCTCCTGAATTTTTTTTCAATAAAAGATTACCCTTAACCACATCATAGATTTCACCTTTATATTCATATTTCTCTTCATATTCATTCTTTAATAAAACCCGTATCTTTTTACCTAAATTGCGCACAAAATCTCTCTCCGTAATAAGGGGCCTATCTAATCCTGGAGAAGAAACCTCCAGGATATAACTTTCCTCTATTAAATCTGGATGTCGGTCAAGAATTGCTCCGATTTCCTGATTTAAAAAAACACAATCATCCAGAGTTATTCCTCCCTTTTTCTCTACTAAAAAACGAAGCAGAAGATTTTTCCCTTGCCGATGGAGAGAAAGTTCTACCAGTTCTATATTCTGCATTTCTAAAAAAGAACCCACTAATTCCTTTATCCTCTCAATTAAACTTTCTTCAAACATTTAATAAAAAAGTGGGTTCTTCACCCACTTTTCTCTCACCCCTTTCTTTTAAATTTTAAAAAATTTTACTCTAAATTATTTCTTTTGTCAAGTATTTTTTCTATTGCCTCCTCTAATCTTAGAGGAATAACTTCTCCTTTTTTCCGTAAGTTAAGCTCTAACATACGCTTATCAATAAATTTCTTACCAATCACTAAGCGCATAGGTATACCCAATAAATCCGCATCTTTAAATTTTACTCCTGCACTTACCTCTCGATCATCAAAAAGGCAAGAAACTCCCTTTTCTATCAACTCCTCATAAAGTTTTTCCGCAGTCTCTCTAATCAAACTTTCTCCTTGTTCAATGGGAAGGAGCAAAAGTTCAAAAGGAGAAAGACTCTTATTCCAAATTATTCCATTCTCATCGTAATTCTGCTCGATAAAGGCAGCCATAATCCGATTTATCCCTATTCCATAACATCCCATAATCATGGGCTTCTCTTTCCCCTCGCGGTCTAAAAAATAAGCTCTCAATGCCGAAGAGTATTTTGTTCCTAATTTAAAAATATGCCCAATTTCTAAAGCAGTCTTTAAAGAAACCTCACTACCACAGCGCGGACATTTATCGGAAGAAGTAAAATAACGGAAATCGCCAAATTCTTCTACCTTAAAATCACGATTAAGATTAACATTGATTAAGTGCTTATCGGGCTTATTTGCTCCCGTCACAAAGTTATAAAGATTCTTAAGCGAGTAATCCGCCAATATTCTTATTCCTTTTAATCCTACTGGTCCAGAAAATCCTAAGGGCCCACCGGTAACCTTTTCAATCGTTTTTTCATCAGCCATAACTAAATTTTCCACCTTAAGATAACGCATAAGCTTAACCAAATTTAGCTCATAATCTCCGCGCACAAGTACCGCTATCTCTTTACCATCAGCTAAAAGAATGATCGTCTTAACTAAATCCTGAGGAGTTACTTTAAGGAATTTGGATACCTTTTCTACAGTAGAAATTCCCGGAGTATCTACCTCTTTCATTGGCTTTAAATCTTTCGACTGTAAACTGTACGGTAAACTTTCCTTACACTCTGCCCTATCCAGACTGGCAGAATAATTGCAGGATTTACAGACTACAATCTTATCCTCTCCATTTTCTGTGGGAGCCATAAATTCATGGGAAACATCTCCTCCCATCATTCCCGGATCTGCTTCCACAGGAATAAAATTCAATCCACATCTCTCAAAGATACGACAATAAGCATCATACATCTTTTTATAACTTTTTTCCAAACCCTCCCAATCACAATCAAAACTATAAGCGTCTTTCATAATAAACTCGGAAGTCCTAATTATGCCAAAGCGTGGCCTTGGTTCATCACGGAATTTTGTCTGAATCTGATAGAGGATCTGAGGGAGTTGTTTATAAGAGCGAATCTCTCCACTTACTAAATAAGTAACAATCTCCTCATGGGTAGGACCAAAAACGATCTCTTTACCATGCCGGTCATTGTAGGTAATTAAAATGTCTCCCTTAAGTAAAGAATAACGACCGGTTTTCTCCCAGAGTTCCTTAGGATGCATAGCGGGCATAAGAATCTCCTGTGCCCCTGTTTTATCCATCTCTTCCCGGACTATATTAATTATTTTATTTAATACTTTCCAACCCAAAGGAAGATAGGTATAAGTTCCGCTGGTTAATTTACGGATTAACCCTGCCCTTAACATCAAAATATGACTGATTGCTTCTGCCTCTTTGGGAATTTCTTTTAATGTGGGGATAAATGCTTTTGACCAGCGCACAATTACCTCCTTTTTAAAATTCTAAATCAGGTTTTCGGAAAAACAAAATTTAATGGATACACAAGAATCCAAGTTTTTTTCATCTGTGTGCATCGTGATTAAAATTTTTTTCAAATTCTTAATTTTAAAATCAATTCTTCTTTAGCGGGATTAACCAAAACTTTAAAACTATTTCCTTTCTTACAGAGAATCTCTACCTGATTTAAATTTTCATCGCAATAGCGTGCAATTATCGAAGAAGAAAGTTGGATAAGTTCTTCATTAAATATACCTTTACCTATCCCTAAAGGTCCTCTCCCATTAAGAGGTTGAAATAATACATCTTCTTCTTTCACCAAATTAGAAAGTTGATTATTCTCTTTTTCATCCCTTCCCACAATTAATTTTGCTTCTGGAGAAAGACGAAAATGCCTGCCCAATCTCAGTAGTTTTACATCCTCTAAAGTGAAATCAGGATTGTATTTCATTAAATCCTTCATCCTATTAGAAAAGGCCGGATCAGTTAAGAGACATCCTCCCGCAGGTTGAGGATATTCATCTATTCCCAATTTTTTTGCCAATTCTATCTGTGGCTTGCGCGAACGACCTTCTATAGCCAAAAATTTATCTCTATCTACCCATCCCTCTTTCTCAGGGATAGTTGGTTCCAATAATTTTGCCGAAAGGGGTCTTAAGATTAATCCTTTTAATCCTGTCTCTTCTTCAATAATCTTTAAGGCTCTTTTTGTCTGCGACATGGGACGCTCTCCTAAGACTTCTCCGGTAATTAAAAATTTTGCTCCTTTCTCCTCCATATACTTACCTGCTTTCTTAAACATAAATATACGACAATCGATACAGGGATTAAGCCCTGAGCCATATCCATACTTTGGTTTTTTAACTATTTCCATAAATTCCTTACTTATTTCAAATACCTTAAGAGGAATTCCCAATTTATCCGCAGCGGATTTAGAAGAAAGACAATTTTTACATCCCCTTGAACAAGTACAAAATATAGTCAAAAAATTTACCGCAAAAACATCTATCCCTTGATCCATAACCAATTTTGTCGCCAATATGCTATCTAAGCCTCCGGATAAAAGAGAAATTGCTTTCACCATCTCTTAATCTACATAGTTTAACATCCTGCGGATACTTTTCTGGGCACGAAAAATTATATCTTCGGGAAGCACAACCTCGTATTTCATCTCTTCCAATGCCCAGAAAACTTTTTCTAAGTTAATCCGCTTCATATTGGGACAGATTGCTGTATCCTTAGCGGGATAGAATGATTTTTCCGGATTCTCTTTCTTTAAACGATGGATTATTCCTGGTTCTGTTCCTACAATTATCTCCTTTGCTTTTGTCTTCTTTACATATTTACACATGCCTTCAGTAGATAAGACTTTATTCGCCAATTTTATAACCTCCGGAGTACATTCCGGATGAACAATCACCTCTGCGGAAGGATAGAGTTTCTTCTTCTCCAGAATATCCTCAGGTAAAATCTTAACATGGGTAGGACAATAACCATGCCAGATAACAAATTCTCTACCTGTCTGTAGAGAAACATAATGGGCAAGATACTTATCGGGAACAAAAATTATCTCCTCTTCATCCTTTAAAGCCACTTTAACCATTTTTACGGCATTGGCAGATGTACAGCAAAAGTCTGCTTCTGCTTTTACTTCCGCAGGAGTATTTACATAACAGAGAACCTTTGCTTTGGGATATTTCTGTTTTAACTCCCTTAATTCTTTAGCATTAATCATGTCTGCCATAGGACAACCTGCCTCTTTATCCGGAATAAGCACAATCTTTTTAGGAGAAAGTATCTTCGCAGTCTCAGCCATAAAATAAACTCCACAAAAAAGAATAACTTCTGCATCTGTTTGAGAAGCCTGAATACTTAAACCCAGAGAATCTCCCACAAAATCGGCAATATCTTGGATCTCCGGCAATTGATAATTATGGGCTAAAATAACTGCCTTTTTCTCTTTCTTTAATTCCTTAATCTTCTCCACAAGTTCCATTTTAATTTAAAATTGCCGCTGAAAAAATCCTTTTTTAACGCAGATTTTCGCAAATCAAACACAGATTCGCACAGATTTTATCGAAGAGACAATCTGCGACTTTTCTAGCGTGAAATCTGCGTATATCTGCGTTAGAAGATACTTTTTCAGTGAGAATTAATTTAAACTCTCCTCGATTATTCCTCCTCCCAAAACTATATCTTTTTTATAAAATACTACTGATTGTCCGGGAGAGACCGCAAACTGTGGTTCTTTAAATATCACCTTAACCTTTTTATCCTCCAAAGGAATAACTTCCGCATCACTTTCTTTATGTCCATACCTTATCCTTGCCTTTAGGAAAATCGGTTTTTGAGGGAACTCTCCCGTTATAAAATTTACTTCTTTAGCAATTAAACCGGAAAATTTTGTATCCTCTCTTTTACCCACAATAATCTCATTATTTTCCGCATCAATTCTAATTACATAAAAAGGTCCGCGCTTATTCTTTATATTCAATCCCTCGCGTTGTCCGATAGTATAAAAACAGATTCCCTTATGCTCTCCTAAGATATTCCCTTCTTTATCTAAGATATTTCCTGGCTTTATCTCTCTATTTATCTGTGTATTTGTCTGCGCCAATCTCTGTCTTAAAAATTTTCGATAATCATTATCCGGAATAAAACATATCTCTTGACTGGCAAGTTTATCAGCTACCGGTAGTCCTATACTTTTAGCAATTCTTCTTACTTTTTCTTTTGTATAACCACCCAAGGGAAAAATTATTTGCTTCAACTGTTCTTGAGTTAAGCGGTATAAAAAGTATGACTGGTCTCTTTTCTTATCCTTTGCCTTTTTTAAGAGATATTTTCTCCCCCGCACAATCCTTGCATAATGACCAGTGGCTAAATAATGGGCATCAAATTCTTTAATTTTATCTAAAAGAAAACCAAACTTTATAAATTGATTACACCTTATACAGGGATTAGGAGTTCTTCCTTTCAGATATTCCTCTAAAAAATCTTTAATAATTTTTTCCTCAAAGATTCGAGAAAAATCTAAGACATAATGCCTTATCCCTAACTTCTGACAAACCCTTTTTGCATCTTCAATCCCTTCTAATCCACAACAGAGAGGTCTTTTTCCTCCCTCATTATCCACTGTAAAGCCAAAGCACATAGTTATCCCCATAACCTCAAAACCCCTTCTTTTCAAAAGATAAGCACTTACTGAAGAATCTACCCCTCCCGACATAGCCACAATAACTCTTTTTCTCATTTTGTTTTATTATACCAAATTAACCAAAACACTTCTAAATTTTTCTGTTACTGGAATATAAAAAATGTTACTTTCTTAAAAAGTAGCATAAGGCAAAATAACTCTTTCTAAGTAAAGAAAGGATTGGTTAATATGGAAGAAGAAATAATTACCCTTTAAGTATTTATTTTTTACCTTGTTTTTTAAGGTAATCTTCAATGGCTGATTTCAATGCCTCTTCAGCTAATACAGAGCAATGCATTTTTACAGGAGGAAGTCCACCCAATGCTTCAGCAACTACTTTGTTAGATATCTTTAAAGCTTCCTCTATTGTTTTTCCTTTTACCATTTCCGTAACCATTGAAGATGTAGCTATAGCTGCACCACAACCAAAAGTTTTAAATTTTGCATCAACAATTATATTGTCTTTAACTTTTATATAGAGTTCCATTATATCGCCACAGATAGGATTTCCCACATGCCCAACTCCATCAGGATTTTCTATTTCTCCAACATTTCTGGGATTCCTAAAATGCTCTATCACTTTTTCACTGTATGGCTCCATCTTATCTCCTTTCTGAGTTTCTATCTACAAATACGCTTACCTTTTCTTTCCGAAAGCATAACTAAATTTAGACTCAACCAAAGAGAGCATTTATTCTCTTGATATTTCACCCAAAGCGATTTTGTCAAGTATTATTTTAAAAATTTTACAACAGACTAAAAATATATCCTAAAAGTAAAGATAAGGCACTTATACTTATTAAATAGAATAGAGAATCTTCAGACCGAATTCCTTCCTTAAGACTAAGATTGTGCCATAACTTGTAATTGGACCAACTAATAAAAGAACCATACCTGCACCAAGGTTCAATCCTTGTTTTATAAAGGCATCTACCAAAGGAACAGTGGCAGTTGAGCAGATATACATCAAAAGACCAAATATTAAAGCAAAGAGATATCCAAGCCATCCAGAAAGATTATGTTTTATCCAAAGACCTATGGGTAGAAAAGAAGCAACCACTGCTGCTAATACTATTCCCCATAAAGTCTGAAGGCCAATCTCTTTCGGCATATCCCAGAAAGAAAATTTTAAAACTAAAAGTATGTGCTGGGAAAAATTCTTTTTATGGGTATGGGGTAGAGTTTCGTTACAATGTGGGCAGGGTTCTTGAGCAATTTCTTTTGGACTAAAAGAAATCCGATTACCAATTATACCGATAAGCATCCCCATTAAAATTACTGCAAAAAAGATAAAGAGAGTAAACTTTATCCCTAAGAGTTTATAAGTTACCAAAAGTGCACTTATAGAAGTTGCTGGAGTTGCCACTAAAAATGCCAGTATCGGTCCTAATTTTGAGCCTTTTTTATAGAAGCTAACTGCTACTGGTAATGCTCCCCAGCAACAAATGGGTAAAATTGTTCCGGTAATTGTGGCATAAAAAATCCCTTTTAAGCCCTTTTTCCCTAAATTTTTTTCTAACCCAGGCATTCGGGATAAATTCATAGATTAAGCCGCTTAAGAAAAAACCAAAGGCCAAAGCAGGAATAATTTCTCGTAAATAGTGCCAGAATACAAATAAAAATTGGAAAAATAATGTTTTGTTCATTTAAACTACAGATTAATAGTGGTCTTGATGCCTCTCTTTTTCATTTGTTCTGACATAAACTGACTTTATCTTTCCGCAGCACATCATTAGGGAAGATAACTCACTTATTCCAAAAACGAGAGGCTTACAACAACTATCAATAATATTTTCTTTATCGTATTTTACTCCTTTGCAAAAAACTAGTGTTTTTATATTTTTTTCTTATAAAGAGGGGACATTGCCCGTAGCCGAGAGATTATTTCGGGTAAAACTTCCAATATATAATCGATATCTTCTTCTGTATTATCTTTACCTAAACTGAATCTTATTGAACCCTGAGCAAGGGCAGGTTCAACTCCCATTGCTTTCAAAACATGGGAAGGCTCCAAAGAACCGGAAGTACAGGCTGAACCGGAAGAAACAGCTATTCCTTTTAAATCTAAATTGAGGATTATCGACTCACCTTCCACAAACTCGAAACACATACTTAAAGTATTGGGAAGTCTTTTTCCCGGATGACCATTTAAGTAAACATTATCTATTTTTTCACTTATCCCACTGCACAATTTATCGCGCAAATAAGTCAAGCGGATAGACTCCTCTTCCATGGTTTCTTCAGCAATCTCTATAGCCTTAGCTAAACCAACAATCCCGGGAACATTTTCTGTTCCAGCTCTTCTGTTTCTCTCATGATGTCCACCTTGAATTTGGGATTCTATCCTTGTTCCTTTACGAATGTAAAGTGCACCTATCCCTTTTGGTCCATAGAGCTTATGGCCTGATAAAGAAAGTAAATCTACATTTAACTTATCCACATCAATCGGAATCTTACCTACGGTCTGCACCGCATCGGTATGAAAATATATTTTCGGTTTGTTATCTTTAATTCTGGATTCATTTAACTCTTTTATAATCTTGCCGATTTCTTCAATGGGTTCAATTGTCCCAACCTCATTATTGGCATGCATGATTGTAACCAGAATAGTCTCATCACTAACTGCTTTCCTCACTTCTTCAGGATCAATGAGCCCATATTTATCGACCCCCAGATAGGTTACCTTAAAATCTCTCTCTTCTAAATACTTACAGGGATTTAAAACCGCATGGTGTTCTATGGCTGAGGTTATAATGTGTTTTCCTCTTGCTTGGTTAGCATAAGCGACCCCTTTTATGGCTAAGTTATTAGCTTCTGTTCCTCCACTTGTAAAGACAATTTCTTCTGGCTTAGCACCAATAAACTCCGCCACTTTTTCTCTTGATTCATCGAGCGCTTTTCTTGCCTGTTGTCCGAATTGATGAATACTTGAAGGATTACCAAATATTTCTTGGTAATAGGGTAACATCGCCTTTACTACCTCAGGATGGGTAGGGGTTGTAGCGTTATGGTCTAAATATACTCTCTTCATCTCTCCTCCCCTGTTTTACGATTATGCATTAATTCCAATTTCTTTATTCTTTCTTCAAGATTATCAATCTGTTTTCCTAAGAATTTGAGTGCATCCGCTATAGGGTCAGGCAATTTCCCGTGCTCTAACAATTTTATTTCTTTACTACTAAACCCTAAACCGATCCTCCCCGGAACTCCTACTACTGTAGCATTTGCCGGTACATCGGTAATCACTACTGAGCCTGCCCCAATTCTCGAATTATCCCCAATATTTATTGCCCCCAATACTATTGCTCCTGCACCAATTACCACATTGTTTCCCACTGTGGGATGTCGCTTCTTTTTCTCTAAACTCGTTCCCCCTAAGACAACTCCTTGATACATCAAAACATCGTCACCGATCTCTGCCGTCTCACCAATTACCACCCCCATTCCATGGTCTATAAAAAATCTTCTTCCAATCTTTGCTCCCGGATGGATCTCAATACCGGTTAAGAAACGATTAATATGGGAAATTATCCGTGCAATGGTATACATTTTCTTTTTATAGAACCAGTGGGCAATTCTATGAAGCCATATGGCATGAAGCCCCGGATAGCAAAGAATTACCTCTATTATATTCTTTGCTGCCGGATCTTTAGCAAATACTGTCTGTATATCTTCCTTTAAAGTTTTAAACATCCTCTTTATTTTTTCAAATATAATATAGGGGAGCCTTGGGTTTAATATTTTTTTCTTCTTGCATCTTAACCAGGTCCTCTAAAGTTATGGAGTCAAGTGTATTTAAAATAGATTCTTTAAGCCTTTCCCAGATTTCGCGTGTAACACAAGTTTTTGTAAGTTCACATAATCTTGGATTATCTATGCAGGATACAGGAGAAAGTGAACCTTCTACTTTCTGAATTATCTCACTAAGCCGTATCTTTTCTGGTGGCCTTGCCAGACTAAATCCTCCCTTTTTACCCCGAAAACTAATCACAAGACCATTGGAGACAAGGATTCTCATTATATTTTCCAGATACCTTTCAGAAATTTTCTGTCTTTTCGCTATATTTTTTAACAAAACTACTCCTTCTTTATAGTGGGTCGCTAAATCTAGCATTGCTCTTAATCCGTATCGACTTCTTGTAGAAAGTTTCATAGCAAATTTATCATTATTATTATCGTTTTAGTAATATTATAAAATTTAAAGAACTTTGTCAAGTAAAATTTATCCTGTCATAACGCACTAATAAATTTTTATTGAATTTGTTGCAAAATTGTTCAAAAATATATGAGATGAAAAGAAATGGATTTACCCTCCTTGAAATAATCTTAATAATTATACTCCTCAGTCTATTGAGTATAACTTTTCTCATCAAATGGTCTGGCTTTGAAGAAATAAAATTATCCTCCGCAATAAGTAAACTCGCCTCGGACATTGCCTATGCCCAGCATTTAGCCATTACCACTCAGCTCTATCACGGAATATCTTTTGACCTTGCTAACGAAAAATATTATCTTTTCCGTATAGAAGAAGACGGTGGTCTCTCCACCATCGAAGACCCTTATAATCCTAAAAAGGATTTTGTGGTAGAATATAATACGGAAGAACTACAAGGAGTCACCTTAGAATCTATAAGTATAAAAGATACGCAATTAATTTTTAATTGGAAAGGAACACCCTGCAATATTACAGGAGAAGAATTAGACGACGATGTAACGATCACTTTAGCCTGTAAAGGAAAAACGAAAACTTTAACCATAACTGCCCAAACCGGAAAAATAGTCTGGTAGATGAATAAGGGAGTTACTTTAATAGAATTAATTCTGTTTATCGTAGTAATAGGCATTGCTTTACCTCCTCTTCTAATACTTTCTTCACAAGCGGTATATAACTCTTTGGTCGAAGAGATTCAGTTTACCAGTGTAAGTTTGGCAAATGAAGTAATCGAAGGGATTAAAGGGAAATCATTTAAGAACATAGTTAGCGAAGGACCGATTTATTTCTCAGAAAACTTTAGTAAATACAGCTACACTATCACGGTTAGCTATGTTAACCCTGACCTTACCGAAACCGCTATCCCCACAAACTATAAACGCATAACTGTAACTATCTCTAACGACATAATACCTGAGATAAAGACAAGTATTACTACCATAATTACCAATCTATTATGAAAAAATCGGTCAAAGAGAAAAGAGGTTTTACCTTAATAGAATTGCTTATAGTAATAGTCATCTTAGGAATAATTTTATTTTTTTTAACAGGAATAATAAAAAAAGGAATAGATGCCTGGTATTTTGTTATTGACCGAGCAGAATTGATGAACCAAGCACATTATGCTTTAAACCGAATGTTACGGGAATTGCGACAGATAAAAGATAAGAAAAGTATATATTATGCCACCTCTAGTACACTTACTTTTCAAGACACAGAGGATAATTTTATTACCTACAGTTGTTCGGGTAATATCCTATATCGTAATGATAAAATTCTCCTTGATGGAGTAACAAACTTTTCTTTGCAGTATTTCAACATAAATGATACAATAATCTTAAATCCAAAAGTAAATCCTAATACAACGGATATTTATAAGATTAAAGTATCTATCTCTTTACAAAAGGGAGATTATCCCTTATATATGAGAACTGCTATAAAACCTCGTAATTTTTAAAATGCCTGGAGAAAAAGGTGTATCGTTATTGATAGTTATAATCGTAATAATTTTATTTTCTCTATTCGGTTATATATCACTTTCTATGCTTTCTACAGGCACTCGACGCGCAATTGATTATCTAAATTCTGAGAAGGCTTTCCATATTGCTGAAGCAGGAATTCAGATCGCTTTAAGAAAATTAAGAGACAATTGGGATAATTGGAAAAATCCTAATAACTTTCCCAGTGGCTATCTTGATGAAGGTAGATTTGACCTTTCTGTTTACGACGATGAAGACGATTTAGATCCAAATTTTGATTCTAACAATTGTATAATTATAGAATCAGCTGGCTCCTATAAACAAGCAAAACGAAAGATTAAAGTCTATGTGGATAGGAAAGGCTTATTTGATTCGGCTATATGTTCCAATAATTTGGTCAATATAAAATCTAATGCGGTGGAAATTAATGGAAATGTCTTTGCCTTTACCATATCTGATCCCCACAACTGCATCAATGGGGAAAAAAACGAAGGAAATACCTTTTTACCTGAGCTTGACCTCAATTGGTTTCGTGCACAAGCCCAAGCAAATCCCTTAAATGGAAGGGGTGCTTCAGGAAACTATTTTACTGGAAAATTCGATTATAACTTCCCCTCCTTAAACGGAGTTATCTATATCGATACCTATGCAGGAGGAAATACACAGCACGATGTAAAGATAAGTGGCAACATTATTACTGAACCGGGGGAGGGAAATCCCGCAGTACTCATTGTCAATGGAGATCTCAAAATAACCGGAACTGTTCAGTTTAACGGTCTTATCTATGTTACCGGTGAGGTAATGACTGATAGTGATATAGGAGGAAATGTGGAAATATCGGGAATGATTATCTCCAATGGCTCTCTCGATGTATTTGGAAATGCAGGGATAGATTATAAGGAAGAGGCTATCCCGGATACGGTAAAACAGCATATCTATGGTTTCCCAAACATATTTAATTTTAAAGAAATATCTGTAGGAGGATAGTTATGGAGAACATAAATAAACCCTTAGAAGAAATCCTTTTAGAAGCAAATATTGTCACTCCTCAACAGATCGCTGAGGCAAAAGCAGAAGCTCAGAAATTGGGAATAAACTTAGAGGAGGCTTTAATAAAATTGGGCTTTGTTAGTGAAGAATTAATCACCAGCAAAATTGCGGAAGCCCTCTCACTCCCTTATGTAAAATTAAGCAATTATATCATTGACCAGAATGTAATAAAACTTGTTCCTGAAGAGATTGCCCGCAAACATAAGCTTATTCCCCTCTTTATGTTAGAGGATACTCTCACTGTAGCTATGGCTGATCCCCAAAATGTCTCTGCTTTAGATGAGCTAAGACTGAAAACAAAATTAAAATATATCGATGTGGTAATGTCCGGAAAGACGGAAATAGAGAATGCGATAAATCAATACTATAAGGGAGTGGGAGATATAAAGACCATTATTGAAGATATCAATATCGAAGAATTACGCCGTGTCTCGGAAGAAACCAGTCCAGAAATATTAGCCCAAATGGTAGAGGAAACTCCCGTAGTGAAATTAGTAAATCTTATTATCCAAGAGGCAGTAAAATCTCGGGCAAGCGATATCCATATTGAACCAGAAATGAATATGCTCAGAATCCGTTACCGGATCGATGGGATACTCTATGAAGTCTATAAATTACCTAAACATGTCACCGGATTAATCACCTCCCGTATAAAAATTTTAGGGGGATTAGATATTGCTGAGAGACGCAAACCCCAGGATGGTCGTTTCCGTATAAATTTGGATGAGCGGGAAATAGACATAAGGCTCTCTTCCTTTCCTACCCTACATGGAGAAAACCTGGTTCTCCGTATCCTGGACAAATCAAGGGTTCTTCTCAGACTTACCGATTTAGGATTTAGTCCCAAAGATTTAGAAAAATTTAACTTTTTAATTCATGCTCCCTATGGAATAATTTTAGTTACTGGTCCTACGGGAAGTGGAAAAACTACTACTTTATACGCCGCTCTTTCGGAGATAAACTCTCCCGAAATAAATATTATGACTATTGAAGATCCCATCGAATATCAAATTCCTCTTCTCCGACAGACCCAGATCAATCCCAAGGCAGGATTGACCTTTGCTACAGGCTTAAGGAGTATTCTGCGTCAGGACCCTGATGTAATTATGGTAGGAGAAATACGCGATTTAGAAACTGCAGACATTGCTATTCAGGCTGCCCTTACCGGACATCTTGTATTCTCCACTCTCCACACAAACGATTCTGCAGGAGCCTTAACCAGACTTATCGATATGGGAATTGAGCCATTCCTTGTTTCTTCTTCCGTAATAGGAGTAATTGCCCAAAGACTGGTGCGTTTAATCTGTCCCCATTGCAAAGTTGAATATGTCCCTCCTGAGCCAGTATTAAAAAGCCTAAATTTAGACCCTACAAAGAAAGAGAAATTCTATCGGGGAAAGGGATGTGAAAAATGTAAGGGAACAGGATATTCGGGAAGAAAAGGGATATTTGAGGTCCTTGTAGTTAATGAAGAAATTCGCAAACTCATTGTTTCCAAAGCTCCTGCTTCGGTTATCAAACAGGTCGCTATCAATTCCGGAATGACCACTTTGATGGCTGACGGTTTAAATAAGGTAAGAGAGGGGCTAACTACCTTAGAAGAAGTAATCCGATTGACAAAACTGGAAGAATAAATGCCTACATTCAAATATCGGGCAAGGAACAAATTTGGTAAATTGATTGAAGGGGATTTACAGGCTGAGTCATTGGATTCAGCTAAAGAAAAATTAATAAGCACCGAGCTTACCCTTTTAAGTCTCTCTCCGGTTAGAGAAAGGAAAACCCTAAAATCCTTCTTTAAGTTTCAACCCAAAAGAGTAAAACTTACTGAACTTGTCCTTTTTAGTAGACAACTCTATACCCTTTTAGATGCAGGTGTTCCCCTTATTTCTTCCTTAGAATCCCTTGCCCAGCAAGTAGAAGGAACATATCTGGAAACAGTAATTAAAAATATAATCTCAGATATCCGCTCAGGAGAAAGTTTTTCCCAAGCCTTAGAAAAATTCCCCCAGGTTTTTAATCATCTTTATCTTAACTTAATTAAAGCAGGGGAGGCTTCAGGAAAACTGGACGAGGCACTGGAGCGTTTAGCCACTATGGGAGAATACGAAGAAGAACTGCGTGCACGGATCCATTCGGCAATTATGTATCCCGTGATACTCATTTTAGCCTTAATTGCTACCTTTATTTTAATGGTCACCTTTGTCCTACCCCGTTTTGCAAAAATGTTCTCCCGTTTTAAAACCGCCCTTCCCTTACCTACACGGATACTTTTAGGGATAAATTACTTAGTAAGCCATTATGGGATATTTATCTTAGGAGGAATCCTAATTCTAATCTTTATTTTAATAAAATTTAATCAAACACCCAAAGGTAGAGAAATCTTTGATCGTCTAAAACTAAAAATTCCCATTTTTGGACCTTTGTTTTTAAAATTGATCCTTTCCCGCTTTACCAGAACTACTGCTGAGCTTATCCGGAGTGGAATCCCGATTATTAAAACCTTAGAATTGGCAAAAGAGATTACCGGAAATGTAATCGTTGCCCAGGCTATTGAAAATATTAAAACAGGAATAAACAGTGGCGAATCGATGCAGAGTATGATGCACAAGGAAAAAATTTTCCCTCCCATGGTTACACAGATGGTCGCGATTGGTGAAGAAACGGGGAAAATCGATGAACTCTTAATCAAGGTATCCGAATATTTTGACTATCAGGTAAATTATACCATTAAAAACCTTACCACCTTAATTGAACCTGTAATTCTCCTTATCTTGGGAGGAGCGGTTTTATTTATGTCCTTATCTATATTTCTACCCATGTGGAATTTGATTTATCTATTTAAGAAATAATTTAATTGACGAAAAGAAATGTTTTTGTTAAAATTACAAAAAGAAAGGAGGTGAAAGAGAATGAAGAAAGGATTTACGCTCATTGAGTTAGTGATTGTGATTGTGATCATCGGAATCCTTGCCGCTATTGCTGTTCCTAAGTATTTAGATTTACAGAATGAAGCAAGAAAGTCCTCTTGCGAGGGAACCATTGGTTCAATAAGGGCAGGTATACAGATTTATTTTGCTAAGAATAAGGCTTTCCCTGCTTCCGGAACTAACTTATTAACTACCGTGGTTTCTGAATACGATACAAATCTCTGGTCAAGTAGTGGGGATACCTATACCTGCAAATATGGAAGCACAACTTATTATACCTGCACATACGATGCTACCGATGGTTCCTTTGACTGCACAGCAGGTGGAGGAGGAACCTAAGTCTTAGGAATGTGGATAAACTTTTGTCTAAAACAAGTAAGAAACTATTAGTCCTTGAGTTAGACGGAGAGTTTAACATTCTTGTTTATGGTGAATTAAATAGAGAAAAAATTAAGCTCTTAGGCTTTAAGATTATCTCTCTCTTAGGCACAGATGAGCAAGAGAAACAACTTACAGAAGAAATCGTTAAAACTCTAAAAGATTTCCCCCAGAAGGGTCGGGAGGTGTTTATTTCTCACCATTCCCTTTCCCTTTACTTAGGGAGATTCACACTTCCCGACCTACCTCAAAAAGAAATTCCCCAAGCTCTTTCTTGGCAGTTAAAGAAAGTAATTCCCGAAAAAGAAGAAGATATTATCTTCGATTATCTTCCCATAAAAGAAGTCACTGATAGAGAGGGAGTAAAACAAAAAAATTATCTTGTCTGTTTAATCCCCCGCAGAGAAATTGAGAATATTATAAGTTTAATGGAAAAAACAAAACTTGAATTCTCTAAAATAACTGTTTCGTCTTTATTTTTAGGCAGTTTACTCCCCTCAGATCTAGACCCTCAAAAAATATATGCCATCTTAGATTTCTCCTGGACAGCAAGTATTCTCTCTTTTTATCAAAATAAAAAAATTATTTTTTCCCGTCTTATTCCAGTAGGAGTAAAAAATCTTATTCAAGCCTTGGGTATCTCTATAGTTTATAAAGGGAATCATCTATCCTTAGAGCCAGAAAAAGCATGGCAGGCATTAAAGGAAATAGGTATTCCGGAAACTTTTACTGAGGAAGAATGGCAGGGTTTTCCCCTTTCCCAGATGCTTATTCTAATGCGCCCAGAATTAGAAAAACTCTCCACAGAGATAATCCGTTCTTTAGAATATTTATCCTCTACCCTCAAAGAAGGAAATACCGAGAAAATCTTCCTTACCGGTATAGGAGCTTCTCTCAAGGGAATGGCTAAGAATCTCTCCAATTATCTCCATAGACCACTGGAAGAACTAAATTTTCCTGTAGAAACGGAATTAAAAATTTCTCTGCAAGAAAAAGCAATTATTTCTCCTTCTTTAGGAACCTTCTTTACTATTTTTGAAAAAAATATAAATCTTTTGCCCCCTGAATATAGATTAGATACCTCTTCCATTCGCAAAATTATAAAAAGTATTTCTCTCTTTATCTCTTTATTACTCTTAGGATATCTTTTTATCTTTATACCTAAAAGTATAATTTACAAAAAAGAAATCAACCTTCTTAAGAAAGAAGCACCTAAGTTTGAAAAGCTTAAGGAGATTAAAAAAGAACTTCAGCAAAAAGAAGAAATAAAATCTCAACTTCTCCAAGGAAAATTTAATTTCACCTGGATAATCCAGGAAATCTCTGCAGTTCTACCTTCTCAGGTTACTCTCACTAAACTAAATATAAAAGATATTCGGAATGTCGAACTAAGCGGAATTGTATTTGCAAAAGAATTTGTAGAAAACATTATCGCTGAAATGATGAAAAATATAGAAAATTCAAAATTATTATCTGAGCCAAAACTGGAATGGTTGAGGAAAAGTCCTGAAAAACAGATTGCCGAATTTAAGATGAATGTCCGAATAAGATGAATGGGGAGATTAAAAAATATAAAAACTTAATCCGTTTGTTAACACCTTTACTCTATCCCCTCTTTATTTTTCTCTTCATCTCTATCCCTTTTCATAAAAAAATCTCCCGCTTAGAGAAAGAGCATTTAAAATACAATAACCTCTTTAAAGAATTGGGGATAGCCAGCAGTTTCCCTTCCCAAGATTCTAACCTTATCCAAAGGATTGAGGAATTGGGAAAAATTTTCTATACAAGTGAATCGGAATCTATAGAAAGCATTTCCCAAATCTGTTATAAATTGGGCATAGACCTTATCTCTATATCTCCAGTTAAAAAGGAAAAGATGGTCGATAAGGATAAAAAGCCCCTTTATTTTGGAAAAAAAATTATTTACTTGGCAGTATTTAAACTCTCTTTAAATTCAAATTTCCTAAATCTAATGGAATTTCTGGAAGAGATAGAGAAAAATAAAAAGATCATTGTTTTAAATAATCTAAATATAGAGAAGAAAAATCCTTTAGATAGTGCCTCAGATAGTCTAAAGATAGATTTAGAATTACAGGTATTTATTTTAGGATAAGTTTAATAAAATATGGAAAGAAAAAGAACAGACTTTATTGCGGTAATCCTTATAGTAGTTTTAGCCTTCGGGTTCTTTTTATCTTTTTTAAAAGTAAAACCTAAAAAAATAACCAAAACCTCTCCCGAATTACCTCGGGAAGTTTCTCCTCAAAAAGAATTTGAAGAATATTTTGAAAAATTGGGAATTCCTCGCAATCCTTTTGTCTTAGGAGGGAAAAGGTTAAGATGGAAGGAAAAAGAAGGAACACAAACTTTGCGTTTAACCGCTATTGTCTGGGATGAAGTCCAGCCTATGGCAGTCATTAATGATGAGGTTTTAACGCTCGGGGAAGAAATAAATGGATTTAAAGTAATTTCTATAGATAAGGAAAAGGTTGTTTTAGAAAAAGATGGGGAGGTTAGGGAATTAGAAATCTATCCATCTACAATGCACTGAAAGGAGGGAGGTATGGGAAGTAAAATTGGGTTTTTAAGCTTAATTATTCTTTTTATTTTTCTTTCTCCATCAATCTATGCTCAAGAAGCCTCTCCTAAAAAAGACACAGAGGTAATTGGAGAGATTACAGAGACACCTTCGGGAAATCTCACACTGAGTTTTAAGGATGCGGATTTACTTACTGTCTTAGAAATCCTTGCCCGTAAAGGAGGAGTAAATATTATCGCGGGAAAAGAAGTAAGTGGAACAGTAACTGTAAGATTGGTAGATGTTCCCTGGGAAAAGGCTTTAAGGGCAATCCTTAAGATACATAATCTCGGTTATGAAAGAGAAGGAAATATCATTATGGTAATGAGTCAGGATAGACTTGCTTCACGAAGTAAATCTGAATCTGAGCTTTCCGAGGTGCAACCAATAATTACAGAGATATTTTACCTTAAAAATTTAGATGCTAACGATGCTAAAAATGCCATTGCTCCACAATTATCTCCACGGGGAAAAATTTCCGTAGTGGCCATCAAAGGTCAGCGTGGCTGGGTCTTCGGTACAGAAAGCAGTATGGAAAAGAGGACACGTGCAAAAACAGAAGTAGAAGGAAAAGCAAAGATACTCATCGTCTCAGACATCCCCTCAGTGATTGAGAGGGTAAGAGAAATAATTAAAGCCATAGACATAGCACCACGTCAGGTAATGATTGAAGCAAAAATCATCGAAGTAAACCATGACCGATTAAAAGATTTAGGTTTAGACTGGGGAACAGGAACAAGCGGAGCAGAAAGCTCAACCCTCTCCTTCGTCGAAGTTGACCGTGATGCCAGTAAAAATCCTCCTAAATCGTTAGCGGAAATAGCGGGAAAACAGTTGGGTGGACAGGTAAAACCATCCACCTTTGAACCCAAGGCAGAAATTGGAGGAACTCTTCCTTTTGACACTGGCCTTACCTTAGCTTATAAAAGATTAACTGGCTTACAGTTTGAAGCAATCCTCCATGCTTTGAGTGAAGATGTAAGTGCAAATTTACTCTCTGCTCCCCGCATCATGACCTTAGATAATCAAGAAGCCACTATCCTTGTAGGAACAAAATATCCTATCTTAAGCACAAATGTCTCCGGCGAAACTACTACTACGGTAACCAGTACACTCGATTATTTCCAGGAAATAGGGATTCAGTTAAATGTTGTCCCTCAGATTATCTCTGATGATTATATCAATATGATTATTCATCCCGCAGTTACTACTATTGCTGATTACGTAGAAGCAAAGAGTTCTACAGGACAGACTCTCTCCAGTTATCCGGTAATTAATACCCGTGAGGCAGAAACCCAGATCGTTGTTAAAAATGGCGAGACTATTGCCATTGGAGGATTGCTTAAAGATGTAAAGAAGGAAAGTAGAATAGGAGTTCCTCTTTTAAAAGACATTCCTCTTTTAGGACTTCTCTTCCAGAGAAAAACTACGGGTATAGAAAAAATAGACCTTCTCATTTTCTTGCGCGCCTTTATCTTAGAATCTCCCCAACTTACCCAGGAGGAGCAAAATAAAGTTATAAATATCGACTCCGCCGATAAGATAATTAAAGAGGAGAAAATTCTTAAAGAAAAGAAGGGAATTTTTGAACGCTGGAAAAAATTATTTAAAGATTAATACTATTTCTCCACAAGTTCCTTAATTCTTTTAATCAGAAAATCGGGGTCAAAGGGTTTCTTGATATATTCCTCTACTCCATAAGAGAGACATTTCTGACGGTCCTCTTCCTGTGCCATCGCTGTCAAAACAATTACCGGAACATTTTTATATATTTTGTGTTGTTTTATAGTCTTACAGAGCTTAAAACCATCCCATTTGGGAAGCATAAGGTCAAGGATAATCAGATTAAAATTATCCTTTTCAAGTTTCTGTAATGCTTCCAACCCATCGCAGGCAAAATCTACAGAAAAACCTTCGCAACTCAATATCTTTTCTAAGGTCTTACGAATATCCTCTTCATCCTCAATGAGTAAAATCTTTTTCATCTACTTTTCCTTAAATCTATGGGTAAAGAAACAAAAAATTTGCTCCCTTTATTCAATTCCGACTCAACCCAAACCCTTCCTTGATGTCTACTTACTATCTCCCGCACAATGGTCAATCCCAAACCAATCCCTCTCTTTGTAGACTGTCCCCTCTCAATCTGCACAAAAGGCTCAAATATTTTCTCTTGCTCTTCTTTGGGTATTCCACAGCCATTATCAGAAACCATTACCTCCAAATCCTCTCCTTTCCTATTTACGACGATTTCCACTTTCCCTCCCTGAGGAGTAAATTTTATGGCATTATCTACCAGATTAATAAAAACCCTTCTCAACTGCTCCTCCTCTCCCCAGAGAGAAGAATCTCCCTCTAAGGGAGAAAAATTTAACTCTATTTTCTTACCCTCTGCCTGGGGACGCATTGTTTCTACTACCTCCTTAAGAAGCCTATTTAATTCAAAATTTGTCCTCCTAATGGAAAAAGTTCCTCTTTCAAGTCGAGCGGTTTCCAAAAGATTATCAATCATTATTGACTGTCTATCTATATTCTTCTTGATAATTTCTATATACTCTTTCACTTTCTCATTATCCGGAGCTTCATATCCAATTAACTTTAGAGAATTGAGTATAGCGGTAAGGGGGGTGCGTAATTCATGAGAGACAGTGGCTACAAAAACCGATTTTGCCTCCGAAAGCTCCTTAAGGCGCTTATTTGCCTCTTCCAACTCTTCACTTTTTTTCCGAAGTTCCTCATTAAGTTTTTTCAGATCCTTGTTATATTCTTCAACTGCCTTCCTTATCATAGATTGATTTTGATAAAGATAATATCCAAAGATTGCCAGAAGAGATAGACTAAAAATCTTAACAAAAAATAATGGAAAACTGAGTTGAACTATCTGGGGAGATAATTTCGATTCCCAATAGATATCTCCTAACAGAAAAATAGAAATTGCTACCAGTAGAAAAGAATAAATCCCTGGTTGAGTTACAAAGGAAAAAGACAATGAGAAGGCAAGCAGAAGAGGAGAAAAATATAAAACCCACACACTATTTTTTTGAAATCTGAGAATCCAGAAAACAATAAGTAAAGATATTAAGAAGAAAAATAAGCGAATAAAATTCTTCTTTAAAGACTTAAGATGAAGAGAAATAAAACGGTCAAAGGTAAGAATAAAAATAAGGAAGGAAAAAATTACTAAAAGAGAAACCCTTGTTTTGCTTATTATCTGAGGAGAAAGATTAAGTAATATGACCCCACTAAAAACAATAAACCAGATAAATAATTCCATTAGCTCCTTAATTTTTAAAAGCTTTTTCTGAGACATTCTTGAATAATCATACCCAATGTAAACAATTAAGTCAATAAATAAATGTAGGTTGTATAAAATTCTATTTTCTCAACCGCTGAAGCTGAAAATAGCTTAGGCAGGATTAACAATAAGGCAAAGTTTATTTTCCTTTTCCTTTATCTTTTCCGGGAGGTTCGTCTGGTTTACCTTTTCCCTTTCCTGGGTCATCAGGCTTACCTGGAGGCTCATCAGGCTTTCCTTTTCCCGGAGGCTCATCTGGTTTACCTTTATCCTTTCCTGGAGACCCATCTTCAGGCTTTTCCCCTTCTTCACCACTTCCCGAATGACCGGAATTGTTATATTCATCCAGCGCATCTTTTAGACGCAAAAGATAATCCCTATCTAAGGAAGGATTAAGTAAGGCATTATCTGCTTCAGCAATTAAATCTAAAATTTCTTGTGTATAAGTAGCTCCATTAGCAATATTTAATTTTGCTGCCAGAAGTTGCGCTGCTAACATACTGTAAGGGTCGCTGGCATTTGCCCCCCAGAAAATCTCGTATGCCTGCTCTGGTGTCTCTATGCGCACACCAGCAAGATAAATTTCATTATTAGCTAAAATCTGGGCTAAATACTCACGGTGGGGTTCGGTTTTCCAGTAACCGATGGTCAAAGCTCCTGTTCCAGAAGGTGGTTGCGGTGGTTCAGGCGGTTGCGGTGGCTCAGGCGGTTGCGGTGGCTCAGGTGGTTGCGGTGGCTCAGGTGGAATAGAAACACAAACTGGGCATTCTGGTCCTTTACAGGGAATAAGATTAATCACCCAGAATTTATTATCCCCATTAACAAAATTAACTGCCAGCTCCTGCTGTAAACCTTCGTTATCCGAATCAAGTGCCATAATTCCATTAATTTCCGGCACTACCACTCCTGGACAAACAGTCTCATCTTCACTAAAATGTTCTCTTAAAACTAGACTAATTACCCCTCCCGTATTAAAAATATCATAAATATTTAACCGATTTTCCAAAACTCTTCCTGCTGTATCATATTTAACCAAAGCCACTGCTAAATTATAGTCAATTCCCGCATTGTCATTGCGAGAAAGATAAAGTGCCATATCCTTTATAGTATAGCCCTCTCTCTTTAAACTCTCTCTTAATCCGTCAATGGCTTTCATTAGCCCCTTTTTAATTCCTAATCGCTCGGCAATTTCAGGAATAAATTGTGCTGACTTAAGTCCATTCTCTAAAACCATTCCTCCGCCAAATGCTACTCCCTCCTTTACTTTAATAGATACGGTTCCTTCTTCACTATTTTCCAGTTTCAAAGCATAGCGTTTTCCTTCTTTGTCTTCGGCTACCAAATAATAACCATCCGCTATACGGGTAAAACCCAAAGGAGTAAATTCTTGTGGTAAAGGCGCACTAATTGCCTTTACTACCTTGCGGGGAGCATTCTGGTCAAGATAGCCATGCACCTCTAAGAAATAACGGTTCCCTTCCTTAAACACCACAAAGAGTTCTTCATTACCTACAATATCTTCTCCATAATTATCCAAAATATCAAACTTACCCACCGCGACAATTTTATCTGCGGGAGCAAATAAAGAAGTATCAATAATGGCATTAATCTGACCATCAGGATAGGCAATTCCCGCATCAGGTAGGGCAGGAATTTCTGTCTGGTAAGCATCGGCGTCAAAAATTATTCCTCTCCAATCCTTCCAAACCGCTAAAACAGTCTGTAATTTTTGTGTATCTTCTATATCGGTAGGCTGGGTTTCGCTTATTACAACCTGTCCAGTTAGCTCCTGAATCTGTTGAGATGCACTTATAGGTAATATTTCTACATTACTTACTCCCAAAAAACTATCCAGAGCAAAAATTTCCGCTACACAAACCAAATTTAAAACTAAACCCAAAACCAAAAATTTTACCTTCATTTCTCCTCCCTGCCTTTTTATTTATTAAAAGAGGGCGATTTCTCGCCCTCTTTTTACATTTATATTTATTTTCTTTAATTTCTATTTCTTTTTCTTAAACTCCTCCTCAAACCAGGGGAATCCTTCCCCTCTTAGATTGATTACTCCCTCAATAAACTCATACATATCTTCAGTCAAAGCAAGCTGGTCAAATGCACCTGATTCAGTAGGAGTAACCGGATGATAGAAGAAGATTGCTCCCTGGTGGGTAGCTAAGTCCATAAAGTAGATGCGGAAGATTTGCAGTAATTCCAAAGGAGGTATACCTGAGCGGTTGGTAAGAAGAAGTGCCAATTGCTCAAGGTTTCTAGGAGGAGGAAGGTCTGGCCATAACTCTACAGAATTCAAAAACACATAGCCCGGAGGATTAAAACTCAATGTGGGCGGGAATAGAGATGTTCCGGGAAGAATTGTAATTGTTCCGGAAACAGTTCCTGTAAGATTACTCGATACTGGCCAATATGCTCCTCCATTCCAGACTGTAACTGAGCCATCTACAAGGGGAGGTAAAGAACTACCCGCAGTAAGGGTCAGATTCCCACCGATACTTAAGTTGATGGGATTAGCTATTGTCCCCACCACACCTATAGGTGCATTAAGAATAGCATTAAGCGCAGTAATATGTGGACCAGAGCCAGAGGAAAGTATTGAACCAGAATTAGCAGTCAAATATACATTATTACCTGAAACACTTCCCAAGGTTAAATCTGAATTAACTGTCAAATAAACATCGCCAGAAGAATTTACTACGGAAGAGGCAAATAAATTACCCGTATTATCTATCCTTATATCTCCTGAGGTATTCGTTGCGCTAAGATTAGAAACCTCTGTCTCTAAGGCATTTGTTGAACCTATACCAGTTGCAGCAGAAAGGATTAACTTATTGGCGATGATGTTGGGATTAGCTACATAGGGAGGACCAATTATATCATTATTATCTGTAATTGCACCGGCTGTTGCAGTAAGCGTAATATCACCAGAAGTAGATAATAAAGCTAAAGATATATCAGTTCCGGCAGTAAGGTAGATATCTCCACCGGTACTGGAAATGAACGTAGGTAGATCCATCCAGATTTCCTCTTGTGCATTCAGAGTTATAGCACCATTAGCTGACTGAATTGAACCAGTTGTGCCATCTGAATAAAGCGCTATATAGCCATTGTTATTCCCACCATTTATTGAAGTTAGGGTGATTGTTCCAACACCAGTTGTAGAAATCAAATTATTAATTTGAAAATCATCTATACTACTTATCTGAATATTTCCACCAGCGGCAGTAACAGGAGAGTCTATGGTTACAGGATTTTTGCTTATAATTTTTATATCTCCTGTTCCTTTATTAACCACTCCTGTTCCAAAGGTATAAATTCCCGCATTATTACCGGTATTAGTAATATCGATATCTCCTTTAGAGGTATTCGTTGCTTGAAGATAAGTAACATCACTATTAGGCAAAGTTATACCTTGGATAGCAGAAAGAACTAACTTTGTCCATAAAGTAGCAGGGCTGCTGTCTATTCCAATTTTACCGCTATTTTGAATAATTGCACCGATAGCATCTAAATCATTGTAAGCGGCAATTAAGCTTATGGTTTTGCCCGAAGTCTGGGTTTGTATAGTGCCAGAATTTTGAATGATATCGTCTCCTGCTTGCAAAGTAATATTACCACTATTTGAAATAATATCGGCATTGATAGTAATATCGTCGTCATTTTTATTTTTCTCTTCTTCTGCAGTTAATGTTATATCTCCTTTTGCAATAACAGCGGAAGAAATAGTTAATGGGCAATCAGAGTAAGCAGTGATAATTATCTTACCACCTGAGGCATCATTCTTTACTGCATAACCCCAGCTGTTAGGGGCAATTAAATTCAATGGACCTTCATTAGCAATCTCAATATTACCTGAATTAGAGTTATAGGCACTAAGATTAGTTATCCTTGTCTCTAAGGCATTTCCTGAGCCAATACCAGTTTTGGCAGAAAGGATAAGGTTTGTGGCAGTAATATTATTGGCATTAATATTTCCATCAATTATAGAACCATTAGAAGAAATTAATGTAACATCTCCTCCACTACTTGCAGAAATAATTCCTACAGTAAGATTAGAATCATTTGTAATATTAATATCATCACCAGAGGATAATTTAGCAGAATTTATTACTGAAGAGGCATTAAGATTCCCTTTATTTACAATATTGATATTTCCTAAAGTAGTATTTGAAGCAGTAAGATTAGAAACTTCTGTCTCTAAAGCATCTTGAGAACCGATACCGTTTTTAGCAGAAAGAATAAGATTGGTAGCGTTAATATTGGTATTATCTCCATTGTAATCAATTATAGCCCCATTTGTAGTAATAGAAACATCCTTACTTATAAGAATAGAAATTTTTACATCATCTCGGGAGGTTAAATCTATAGCACCAGCATATATACTACCAGTAGTTATTGTTCCATTCTGAATAATTCCTCCAAGGTTATCAGAATCATTATAAGCAGAAATTAAATTTATATTATGTCCAATGGTAGAAATAGTTCCTGAGTTTTGGATAATACTATCTCCTGCTCTTAAGAGAACATCTCCACCTTTAGATTCAATATCTGCATTAATGATTAGATTATCATTTGAAGAAGAACTTTCTCCTGCAGTAAGAGTAACACCGTTAGATTTAATTTTATTACTTACACTTAAAGGGGAGGTGGTAGTTATATTTATAGCTCCAGAATTACTAACTGAATAACCATCAGAATTAAGATCAACCAAATTTAAAGCACCTGTATTGATTATATTTATATCTCCAGAAGAAGTATTTGTTGCGTCAAGATTAGAAACCTGTGTCTCTAAGGCATTCCCTGAGCCGATTCCAGTTTTGGCAGAAAGAATTAAGTCTTTACCTCTAATTACTCCTTCTCCTGGAGGAACCATATAGAGGGCAAGGATTTCTACAGGAGATAAAGCACGGTTATAAATACGGACATCGTCAACTAAGCCATTAGTAAACTTCCTTTGTGTTCCACCAAAACCATCGGTTGCACCAATTAATAATGGTTCATTATTTAGAAAGATATTTCCTGAATAAGGCGTAGTTCCTTTAAGCTCTCCATTAATATACAATTTGATGTTCGAGTTATCGTATGTACCAACCATATTATACCACTGAGAAGTTGATAAAGTAGATCCTGTAGCTGAAGGATAATTACTACCATTAGTGGAAATATAAAATTTTGAAGCCCCAGCAGTATTAATAGCCAAAAGATACCCTCGCTTATTACCACTAATATCATTCCATTTTCCTGCAATGGTTGATGGTTGAGAAAAAGAATTAAGCTTAATCCATCCTACAATAGAAATAGAACCGGAAATATCCAAACTTGATGAATCACTAATCAACACATAATCATTTACCCCATCAAAACTTAAAGCTTGACCATAAACTCCTGAAACAAAGGTAGCTCCGGAAATCGTCCCATTATTTCCATAACCACTCAAATCATAAGCTGTGGTTCCAGAACCTTCATCAAAATTCCAATAACCTACAAGACCAAAATCTTTTTCTAAATTCTTTATGGCAATTTCACCGTTAGTAGCGGTTAAGGTAATTGCATGAGATGGTGCAGTAATATCAGCAATATAATTTAGATAAAGATTATCATCAGCAGTTAATGAGACATCACCATTTTCGGAAAATATACTATAACGGATTAAAAGATTATCTTCAGTTATGGGATTAGAATCTTCTATAGTATTTATTTTGATATCTCCACTTTTATTATACATCCCTAAAATAGTAAGGCCTCCTGTGTTATTAATTTCAATATCTCCTGTGCCAGTATTTGCAGCTAAGAGATTGGTAACCTCTGTCTCTAAGGCATTGCCTGAACCAATGCCGGCTTTAGCGGAAAGAAGCAGGTTAGTCGCAGTAACATTGTTATCTGGATCATTGATATCAGTAATTTCTCCGTTATTAGAGGTAAGAATTACTGTGCCAGTAGCACCGTCAATTAAACCTAGTGCAATATTGTTGCCTGCGGTGATATCAACTGTGCCTCCTGAGGTAGATATTACTGTTCCACTGGCCATAGTGTATGAACCAGTCGCAATAGCAGTAAATTTACCACCACCAGTAGTAACATCACCATCGTCATTGTGAATAATACTGCCATCCACATTCCAATAAATATCTGCACCTCCACTATTTACGGGAGCAAAAATATATAAATCAGGATCATCGTTTACGATTAAAGTTATAGAACCGTTATGGGTAATAATTCCTGGGTCAACTATAGTTAAATCGCCTTTGGTGAGAAGATACAATGATGAACCTTCACCAGTGATATTAGCAGTAAATGAAAGAGGACCGTAATTGGTAAAACTGAAATCATCCTCTGAAGTAATACTTAAGAAACTGCCTTTGTCTTCAGGATTTGTCTGGATATTTAAATTTGCAACTTTTAGCTCCAGAGGTGCAAGGTTGGTTGTACCAATACTTCCGTTGGGAGCGTTCAGATATAAAGTATTGGTAATAACATCATAATGGCCTTCTAAATTTTCTGGATCATAAGCATCTTCGATATTTCCATTATTTGAGGTGATGATAACAGTTCCTGAGTCTGTTGAACCAGTGGAAATTCCAGTAATATAAATATCACTTTCTGCACCAATGGCAATATTATTTGCTTCTACTTCTACTAATTCAAGGTCTCCATCGTTTAAGATTCCGGGATCAAAATAGCCATAAGTAATCGTGCCGATATCCCCTTCTGCAAAGGCATAGAGCTCATCGATATCTGTATATAAGGTGTAGTCAATCTCATTATCCAAATCATCCTTACCAATATCGCCACTTGCACCAAGATATAAAACTGAGGCAATGATATTAGGATTATCTAAGCTACCTCCTTGTCCATAAATTGAACCGTAAGCAGTTAAGCTAACAGTGTCTAAAGCAGAAACTGAACCTACAATTAAATCTTTATTGTTACTTAAATAAATACTGCCATTATTTGCGGTAGCAGATAAGGTATTTACTGAAGTAGTAAAAATTCTACTTGAAGTGCCAATACTATCCGCATTTAAGGTTAAAGTTGAGGCAGTTATGGCTGGATCGCTGCTTCCGCTTCTTTTAGTAATACTACCACCACTAATAAGCGAAATATTTTTTGTCCCAAAATCAGCAGTATCTACCGTAATATTGCCCGCATTGTTTGAACCAATAGTAATTGTACCTGTAGAAAGTAAACAACCTAACTCTGTATCGCTAAGTTGGATATTCGGCGCCCCTCCTCCTGAAGCAGTATAACCTATACCAAAAGTCCAACCACTTTTACTATTTAATATATTTATATTCCCTGAACCACTGTTAATATTATTATTATTATTAATAGCAAAATCTGCTGCCCTTAAAGTAATGTCTTTATTGTTTGCGGTAATAGATGAATTTATAGTCAAAATTCCTGTGCCCTTATTATCATAATCAGCATAAAGCTTTATATTACCTGAAGAAGAAGTAAGGTTTTTGTTTACATTAATATGTCGATTAGCATATAATTCTATACCTGCATCCTTAGAAATTGCAGAATCTACAGTAATATCGCCATTATTACCCGTAGAAATTATAGAAAGAAAGCTTCCACCACTTAATTTATTAAGGTAAGTAGTATCTAAAGTAAAATTGTTCGCACCTTGAAGGTAGTGAGCACCTGTAGAACCTACGGTTAAAATAATATTACCTAGAGTAAGAGAACCTCCTCTACTATTATCATAATCAGCATAAAGCTTTATATTACCTGAAGGAGAAGTAAGGTTGTTGTTTACATTAATATCTCGATTAGCATATAATTCTATACCTGCATCCTTAGAAATTGCAGAATCTACAGTAATATCCCGAGCAGTGGATTTGACATAAAGATAGTTGCCACCCGTTAATTTTGCAGAGTTTAGATAAAGATCGGAGTTAGTCTTGCTTAAAGTAAAATTATTTGCTCCCTGAAAATAATGACCTTTATTGTTATCTATTTGAATACTATAATTTCCTAAGTTAAGATTGCCATTTTTATTCTCATCATAATCAGCCAAAATTTTAACATCACCATTATTTATTGTAAGATTACCTGCTAATGTAATATTCCCTTTGTCTTTCCATGTCTGATTACCATTGTATGTCCCTCCAGATATAGTTGTATCTCCATCGTTCATATTATAAATACCTTGCGCACAATTAATAATCCCAGAAAAATCCGCACCCTGAGAATCGACCTGAATGGTATTTTGAGCGGTGAGAATAGCGTTTATGCTTATTCTTTGGTTAGTAAATACAATGATATTCTCTGCAGAAATTTCACCCAAGATAATAAGAGAATATGTATTTAATAAAGAGGGATCAAAAGGTAGATTAGTTTTTAAGGATACATTTGCACCAAGATACCCCGGAGGAGCTCTTCCACTTAAAATTCCATAAAAACCTAATTGACTAAACGCAGAAATCTCAACAAATCCAGCATCACCAGAAACTAAACCACCTGAAACATCTATTGTCGCTAAAGTATTTATATAAGTATTTCCTTTCTTAGAATTAATTAAAATATTTCCACCTATAC
>Ga0078972_1004151_pt1 | contig 40905 bp, 40 predicted proteins | sample YelNatPaOPGAMG01_FD_67568 | JGI IMG/M metagenome (GOLD analysis project Ga0078972, IMG submission 67568) | Hot spring thermophilic microbial communities from Obsidian Pool, Yellowstone National Park, USA - OP-RAMG-01 (SPADES assembly) (version 2) | ecosystem: Environmental > Aquatic > Thermal...
AGCTTCTTTGAAAGAGTTGCAAAGGAAGCTGGATACGAAGGTTATGGTAGACTTGCAGAAGTAAAGGAAAGTGAGCTCAAATCTTTATTCTCAAAAATTAAAGAAAAATTAAAAGGAAAAGCAAAAGAAATTAAGGAAAAACCTCAAGTTCCACTAATTTTAAGAATTCTGCTACCTTTTCTAATTGTATTTCAGGCATTTTTTCCAGGAATGATCTTTGGCATGACTATAACTTTTGTAATCATTCTTATCGTTATAATCATTGTAATAGCGCTCATAGCATACTTTACAGGTGGTAGTGCTCTTGCTGCACCAGGTGCTTCAGGCTTGATTATGAATATAATCATACCTATAGTAACCATAACCATACTGTTTGTAATAGTTAACTTTATCGGCTCACCAAACTACTCCAAAGTAGCTGGAAAAATACCTAATGGCTCATTAATTGTCAATATTTTGCTGCTAATTTCAAGTGGGTTTGCTGGATTAACAGCATGGAAGGGTAAAAGCTATACTAGCTTCATCGCTGGCTCAGGTGGGCTGATAGCTTTCTTGTTCTTTATCATGCCTTTTGGCATTAGTTACGGTAAGCCTTATAGCATATGCATGAACCTTCCTTTCATTTCTCAATACTGCAACCCAAGAGAAGTTAGAGTGCAAGGACCAGAAATAGTTACCATACCTGTAAGTGGAGGTGTTGGAATGGAGTATAACACACCAGGAACCTTGTATGCAGGTGAAGATCCTTATGAGTATACTTTCACCTTCAGAAATTACTATTCAGTACCGATTACATTTACCTTAAAGCCTTCGATAATAAGCGAATATGCTACCAAAATTAAATTTAACATTCCTGAAACATTTTTTAAACAGAGAATTAATGAACTCAACAAAAGTCAATTCTACCAGGATGGTGTTTTTATTATCGACCCTAGACAATTAGAAGCTGAACCAGTTCAAGGTTGTCCATACTATGTGTTTCAAATTAATAAAACACAAAACATACCTGCAGAAAAAATAGAGTGTGCAAAAGATAAATCTTGTAACGACTCTTCTAAGGCCTGCGTAAAGACTGACTACATGGAATGTAAGTGCGCTGGCTGGGCAGAAGCAACTTGTAGTGGCGCTCCTTTGCACGTAGAAACAGAAGTAGAACATACAGGATATTTTGTAGGTGTTGCTAACATATCTTACTCTAGCATAAATGCACCACCTCAGCCAGCTTACGAACTTCGGCAAGGCCCCTTATCAGTAACAGTAGAGTTTATTCCCAACCCTTATATAGGGTGGATGTACTACCTGAGGAATGAAACATCTATGTACGTTACTCTCAGAAACCGTGGAGGAAACATAACTATAACTTCGTTTAACGTTGAACCATTGATAACAAACATTACTACCATAGATAAGGAAAAGCAAATGGTGTTGATAGAAACAGTTGGAGTGGAAAAGAAATGGTGTAAAGATGATTTAATCGGGAAAAATTTGCCAAAAAGTGGTATAGAAATTGGAATGCTTCTCTGTAAGTTTAGTGCTCCTTGTGTTAAAACAGAGCTTATAAACCTATCAGATAATCGGACTATAGAGCTTAACAACGTAACTTTTGATAGAGTTTTGTATTATTGCAATAAGATAAGAGCTCCTCAAAATTATTGGAATACTGTAGACTGGTACAAGGAGGGTGATGTAATAGAAGTTCCAGGAAATTTCACCATACGGATTGGTTCTATTTCGATAGAGGAGGTAACAGACTCTGTTCCGACAAAATGGAGTGTAGAAATAAATGTTACTCTGCCTTCTGGAGCTTCTACACTTAAGAATTATACATCGAGTGAGCAGTTTAAAGAGGAAGGTCTTGAATTCGTAATAGGGGGTTTTATGGAGAGACCTACAATTCTAGGGACTAGAGAAAGACTCGTACTACTTAACATCACTGCCAACATAAGCACAGAAATCTCTGGATATACCTTCTGGAGCAGTTACTGGGAGAATATATACAAAGGAATAGAAGAGAGTGGTTTGTGTGAATTACTTAAGAAAGGGAACGAGACTGGAAGTGGAATAGTATCGAATGCATTAAAATCTACAGGTGTAAAAATAGAGCTTACTTATACCAGAAGTATATCCTTTGGGTCTGATGACATAACTCCTTATACAAGAACTACAAAATGTATAGAATTAGCAAACAAGACAAAAACATAATAGTTTGATTAATCTTCTATAGAGGATGATTTGTAGAATCTACCTACACGATTTATAGTAATTAAAAATAAAAAAATTTAAGCTCTTGTCTGTTCTGAAACCCAACTACAACAACTTTGGAAATCGTCCCCTGTGTTGGCATCCCCTGCCTTGCAACCTTCTAGCCTGGTTTCTCCTGTACCACTACCAATTATGCATTGTTCACACTTGCTTTTGATATCAGAAATTGCTATACATGCTGTATTGACTTTACCACCACCGGCAACTCCTGCATTTATCGACCCTGTATTGCAAGCATTTATAAGTTCTGCTAAGCATGTATTCCTATCAGCTGCCCCTCCAAATGGTAACATTCCCCTTGTCCAGAGAACGTATATGATTATGATAGCAATGATTAATGCAACTATTATCCCTATGACAGTAGGAGCATCCAAACCTTTTGAGCCAAACTTCATAAAAATTATTTGTTTTTCTCTATATTTAAATATTAACTTTTTTTAGATTGGCTGGAAAGAATAATCGTTGCTAGTAATAACATAAAACCTTAGCTCAGGGTTTCTATAAGCTGTTGTTCCATCATAAGCTAAGTAAGGAAGTTGGTCTTTTATTTTAACTTCTACTGCTACTGCTACTGTTGAGTTACAATCAGGCTTTATCACAACCCTTACTGGTGTTATTTGAACATAAACATTTCCGTCGCTGAATCTAGAAGTTATAGCTGATGACACCCTACTCCTTACAGTCGAATTGTCTGAATTACAAGTAAATTCGTTTGCAGATACAACGTTTTCTATAGTGCTTTTAATCGTATCTTCTTCTACAAATCTCTCCCTAGCTATTCTAAACACGTTAAATAAATTGCTCTTGACCACTTGGGATGTGTTTGGGTTTTCATAAGCTTTATAAAGTTCTGTCTCTATCGAGATTAATCCACTACTAGTAGCCTTCAATGTTACTGTATCAACTGGACAGAAAACATTTGTAGGCTGTATCCACTGCCCATCATACCCGCATTCAAAAGAACCTACCCTTTCACCAGCTTTAACAACAACTACACCATATCCTTCTGGTACAGGATATCCTTCACATACATACCATTTTGTCTTACTCGCATCCTTTATATCGACATGGCAAAGCAAACAATTTCTATCCTTGTTCCCACACCATGCCAAATTAAACTTTTTGACAACATCTTCACTAGACGCCCCATCCAAATCTATTTTGTCCTTGTTAGCAAGGTTAAAAACGTTGTTTGCATGAAACCTTTGACCATTATCAGAGTCTGAATTACAACCTTCAGTTCCTGAGCCAGACATACAACACTCTACTGCCCAACTCTCTTCTGGTTTTGGATCACCAGAAGCCCATATATAGGAATGGCCGCCCACCTCTACACTACTCACTTCATATTCTTTATGATCACCATGAAAATAATACTCGTCAGAACATCCACCAACATGAAACCTTATTGTGTCTGATCTTACACCGCCAAAAAGTCCCCAACAATCTGGATTAGCAACCGCACATTGTCCTCTTTCTAAAATAGAGCCTTCACTCCATGTGATGTCACCATCCCGTGATCCGTGACCCGTAACTAGAGAATAATAACAAACTTCTGGTTTTTCAAACACATATTTGTATGAAGGACCGCCACCACCGCATAGAATATCCATTCCTGTATATTGTGGGAGATTAGCGAATTCAACTTGAGCCGCATACTTATTCAGGTTGTTTAGAGTTGTCTGTATTGTATTAGCTACATAACCTGGCTGATAAGTTTTATCATACTTTCTCCATACAGGAAGATTGTTATAAGTAGGTATATCTGCTGGAATAGAATAATAGCCTCCGTTCTTCGAAACGTCATAAAATGCTTGCTGGAAAGAGTATTCTAGAGCATAAGGTAAGCCTATTTTAACCATTTCAAGCTTGTTTATTGCTCTTAGTATCTCAACTTCTTGAGAAGATATGCTTCTCTCTACTGACATGCGTATTGATGTGCTAAGGAAAATTGCTTCTAGAGAAAGCCCAAAAATAACACCTGCAAGTGCTATTACCACTACACTTATACCTTTCATCTTTCCACCTGATTATAGGTTAGAGTCATTTCTTCAACCAGTTTGTTTGGATTATAAGGCTTAAAGATAAAAGCTTCCCCTGCCTGTTTATATGCTTCGCAATTAGTATTAAGAATGTAAGAAGTAGAATTTGCTAAACGAAAACAGTCTGCATCTGCCATCAAAGTTATTTTATCTGAGAGAAACTTCTTCATATTATCATCAAACCCATTTACACCCCTTTCAGCCAAAACTTTGTAGGCTGAATATGTAGAGTTGTAATTCAAACGTAACAAAGAAAGCATAAGCAAGTCAGAAAAACTTTTCTCGTACTCGAACTTCAAGTTTATGTCTATATGAAACTTGAATGTTAAAAAGATTAGAACAGTACCTATGATTATAGTTGAAGTAAATATAATTCCCAAAGCCGCTATTGTAAGAAGTAAAGAGCCTTTCTTCATCTCCATTCTACCACACTTACAATTATCCTACCTATGTGCATAGCACCGTCTGGATACCTTATAAGAGTAGGTAAACCTTGAGCAGAAGCAAACTTGCCAGAAGCGAAAAAGTACTTTAGAGATTCTGGCATAGAATTTATGCCACACTTGTTTACATCACCCCAATCCCACAGAGTTGCTAAAAAGCCTATTCCACAACCTATTGCCCCACCAATTGCAGCCCCTAACGGTCCACCTACTAGAAAACCTATTCCTCCACCTATTGCCCCACCTGCTCCACATCCTCCCAATCTTCTGGACCAGTCTTGCGGATTGTTTTTAAAATTCTCGCTAAGACATCTCACAAAATCATTTATAGAAAGTCCCTCTACACTAGTAGGCCCAACTAAAGTTGTTACCCAAGCAGTACAACCCTCCTCTTGGCTACAGGTGTCAAGATCCACTACAGCGACTATATTAAGCGAGTTTGGATACCCTAAACTTATCTCCTTATAGTTTTCCAGCATACCCGAAACAAATTCTGATTTGTTAAAATCGTACGTGCTTCCCTTTTTGCTTGCAAAATTATCTAACTTTTCTGCTTCCAAAACCCCTCTTTGTATCTTTCCGTCTTTTACATAAGCTAAGTTTTCGTAAGAAAGCAGAACATTTGCTAAATTAATTGCATGCCTTTCGTTGTCTGAAGAAAGGGTTGTAACGTGTATATCCAAGATTCTAGAAAGAATGAACCAATAGCCCAAAGCTACTATGCCTATAAAGAAAAGTCCTTCTAAAACTGCACTTATAGTTAATGTTATTCCTTTACTCCGTCTTTTTTGCGCTAACAACATACCTTGAACCTTCCTCCGAAAATGTTTTAGTTATGATGAAAGTATTTACACCATTAAAAGGACCGAAATTGTCTGGTGGTGTAGCATAAGGTTGTGTAGAAGAGCTTTTTTCTCCATATCTTGTGGTATAAATTGGGTTTAGCTTAACAATTCGACTCGTTCCTTCAACATTATAACTTACTTCTTTAGCTGGAGTATAAGTTATTATTATCTTGTGAGTTGAAGCACCACTTACCGTTATAAAAGCTGCTAATTGTCTGGCCACAGCCTCAGCAGATGTTCTGGAAAACAAGTCAATTATCGTTTCTAAAATCTTAGGAAAGATTTGGAAAAAGAATAAAAAAACTGCAAGAATTACTGCAAATATTCCTATCGTATCTGCAATAGTTAATCCTTTCATTTTTATAACCCAAAAATTTTTTTACATTCTTCTTCAGTAGCAGGAGGATAAATGTTAAACTTATCGCAATTCTTTGGCTCTTTATCGTCCCAATTCCATTTTTTACCGTTTATCCAGTCATTGCAATAAGCTTGCTGCTTTAATTTGCAAGAGATTTGATTTGCCTGCATGTTTTGCATGTCTAGCCATTTCCAGAAGATTATTAATCCTGCACCTACTAAAAGACCAATAACGACTATCACAAAAATTGCGTCTGTAGCAAAAGCTTTCATATATATAATTTTACTCTTTTTACTTAAAGAAATACAGACCATCTATCAACCTTCAATCGTTAACTGTATGTAACTCCTATCCCCATGGGTCTCTAGTATTTTCTCCTAAGTCTGAGATTTGAAATAAGCAAAAATAATGCCGCTTGCTTCTGCTTTAAATGTTACAGGATTTGTATAATTTCTTGGTATCCCTGCCTCGTCATTTCCAAACCCATCAAAAACATAACCTGAATAGGGAGTTGCTTGCAATGTTATTGTTTCTCTTGGAGTAACAGTTAGACTAGTCACATTTGATGTGCATTTAGTAAGATACCTTGTTGTAATACATACTTCCCCTGCATTCGGGGGAGATACTTCAAAATAGTAAGTATAAGTAACAGGTATGATACAAGATATGTTACAGCAACATGTGTTTTTATTCTGATTAGTTTTGCACCATGTATCTCCGTCTGGTGCATCAATTTCTTCACCAACACAACTATCCCTACAATTCCATGAATTAAGCACACATGCTCCACCACCTGCGATTAACTCTGCACAGGCCAAATTGCATGGTTTGCCTAATCTTTGAACTCTTTCAATTTGTATTTTTACCGCATTTTCCCAAAATTCGTCATCTTGGTGATTAAAATGTATCTTATATTTTCCATTGCAAACTTCTATAACTCCGCTTTCTCCTTCTAAAGTATAAAGTTGAGAGGGGGCGCATGACATATTTACTTCCATTTTGGGAGGACTGGACCCATATCTAGATTTAAAATAATAAAGCCCACCAGTAACGCTTTCCACATCTCCGTTATCATTTAAGTTAGCAATTGTAAACGCCCCCTTACAAACATCAGGAGCTAAAATACCTCCACTAGAAAGTTCGCAATAGACTGAATGACTTAACTCACCTTTTTTTAAAGCGAAAAAACTAGGAACAACTTTTTCTATCAAATCACGATTTTGATCCGAAAAAATAGATGTCATAAGTCCAGTAACAATGTACAATTTACTATTTGTTTTAGAATCAAAAGAAAAACTCTTATAACAATTATCGGCAACATCATATTCAGCAAGTGAAGGAAATGAACATTTGCCTGTAGACTCACCTTTTCCTAAATCAGACGTCAAAAATATGAATTTATAATCGTCCAAAAGCTCAAACGTCCCATAACCACCATATTCAGGACATATATAACAGTCTTTTATACCATATTTACACCCAGCACTATAGCCAAAGCTACATTCAACATGAACTCCCTTAGCTGCACCCTCTCCAAATTTACGGCTATTAATAAATGCGCACATACAATTTGGTTGTCCATCTTCACCTAATAGCGACATCTCCTTGCTAATTTCATATTTTTCACCACTTTCTAGATTAACTTCTATAGGATAAGCTGCAGCAACTATACCGCATATTTTCCCGTCTGGGAAAAGTTTGTCTGCTAAACATGCTAAACCTCCATACTCGCAAGAAGCTGCTGGTTTGTTATAGTCTGGAAAATCTTGCTCACATGCATCAACTGTTCGTGCATCGTTTATTCCATACTTGCACCTATAATAAGAGCAAAGTATTGCTTTTTCCACTGAAGATAAAGGACGAATAAAACCTAGTGCTTGACCTATTTGGTCCCAAACAGCTTTTGCTGCTCTAATGAGCATTGGAGCAAAAAGAATGAGGATTAGTACAGCTATTATTAAGCCAATTAATGTAGAAACATGGATACCTTTACTCATAAATAATTTTTAGGTTTTGATTAACTTAAAACTAACAAAGCCACCTAATAAGCCATGGGAGCATATCACACAAAGTCTTTTTAATTCCAGCAAGTGTAGCATTAATAAACTTGCCAAACGCTGGTATAAGCTTCATCACAGTAATTGTTATTAAAATTAAAGCTAAAACTAGGATTACTGCGTACAAAACTGTTTCCACAGCTATTCCTTTCATTCAACCAGGCCCTCCTAAGAAGAGTCTTTCTATAATTTGTTTACCAACTAGCCAAAATAAAGCTAAAGCAAGAAGGACAAGAATAAGCAAGACTATCAGCCAAAGCATCCTGCCAGTCATCCTTCCTTTCATGTTAATCCTTGGAACTGTGAAAGGTTTATGAAGCTTGTTATTCCAAAGTATATGCCACATACAGATATAGTATAGATTGTTAAAGCAATAAGCATTATCTTTCCTACGTTCATTAGCTTGCTAACCTCATCTTCTCCATAAGTTAGTTCGCCTAAAAAGCTTGCAAGCATGTAGACTACCTCAACCATGTAAGTTCCAACTATTATCTGGAAGAAAGGAAAAGGTATTTGCTTCCCTGCATGTAGCAAAAAGCTAAATGCTGCTAAGCCTGAAGGACCAGCTCCTGTTTGATTAAAGAAGTAGCCTATTTTTTCCAAAGATTGGCCGAAAAATGCAAAAAGATATATCACCATTGCCATTAACCCAACTACTATTCCAGCAGCAAGAGGTGCAAAAACCCATGCCTGAACTTGCATGTCTGAAGTAACTTCTGAAAGAATCTCATCAGCTGCTCTGTTTACTTCATCTGCATCCTTAAGAAAGTCTGCCATAGACTTTAAAGCTGCAGAAAGAAAAGCCATGCCACGTGAGCATATGTCTATTACCAAGCTCATCACTGCTGTAATGACCCTAGAAGGATAATCTTTTATTGCACCAATTTTGTTGTCAAAGATTGCTGCTTCCAAAGATGCTCCAAACATCTTTATGTTTGTAAGGATCTTCTGCAAGAACCTATTTATCTTCAGCTCTCTTATCCTTGGTTGCAATTCTTCTATGCTTTTCTCAAAAGGCTTTCCTATGCTTGAAACTATGCTAAGCTGAAAAAGAACTACTGGTAGCTCGCTTTCAACTGCTACTATTTCTTTGTTTCTTGTTGTAAATCCAAGAATAGAAAGGAGGGGGTAAAGTATGAAAAACCCTCCTAGAGCCAAAACTACTCCTAAAGAATTGAGAAAAAGAGTTTGTGAAAATAAAACTCTTTCTCTTATGATTCCATACAGAAAGTAAGCTGCTAAAGAAACACATAAAATCCCTACTCCTATAAGCGTGAGAATCTTTCTTATCCTAAAAGATTCTGTGGCTTTTATTGCAACTTGATGGTAAGAATAAGGTCTTGTATAAAAGTATTGGCGCAAGAAAATGTAGAGAATGAAAGGAAGCAAGACCATGTAAGAAAATGAGATAAGCTCAGGCCTCGCTATTTCTGGTGCGAAAATTACCATAATAGGAAGGAATATCATTCCAAGCAAAGGTAAAAGAATTCCAAATGCGTTCAAAATCTTCAAAGGAGTTCTCATGGCAAGAGCATAGCCCTTCATTCTATTCTTTGTTCCATCTAGTACTATCAATACTGCTTCTTCCACACTTTTAACAGCTCTTTCAGGTGGCTCGTTTATCGAATTTTTCAAAAGAGTTATTGCATCAACAAATTCCTCGTTTTCACTTTTCCATTTTCTAGAAAGCTCGTCTAAACCTTCGGAAACTGATAAGATATTGCCAACGTGCAAGTCCCACAAAAGCTTTTTAAGGTCTAATCCAACAGGGCCAGTTAAGTTTACAGCAGCAAAAGCAACTGCAGACTCTAAGTTTTGAGTGATTTTTAAGGATATAGACATGTAGATAACACAAAGTGCCATCTCAGAAGATGCTTTAGACCTGTACATTATGTTCAAGAAACGAGTATAAGAAAAGAGGTAGTAAAAAAGAACGGCACCAAGCGCAACTATCATTACTATCATTGCCTGAGAAAGTAATCCGGCAGCAAAGAAAGCTAAGCCTAACAAAAGGCAAACTATGATTGGGACAAAAATTGCTGTCAAAAGAACTCCTATAGGCTTTACTCTTAAATGGCAAAAGTCTATTTCAGCTTGAAATTTTTTCTCCAAAAATTCTGGCAAAGGAATTTTTATAAACCCGAAGAAATTACAAACTTTTTCGTAAAAAGAAAGCTTTCTGTTAGCATACTCTTCTTCTAAAAATTTTAAGTAAGCACTTTCTCTCATCTTAACGCATCCTTAAACCATTTAAGCCACCTTTCATAAACAAGCTTTGAATCTACTGAGCCAACTTCCCTTAAAACTTCTTCTGATATAGAGTGGAACATCTCGTTTGCTGGAACTACCCATTCTGCTTCAAGAATCTCTGGCCTGTTTAGTTGCTGAGCATAATCAACCATAGTCTGCTTTATCTTTGCTCTTAGCAAGATGTTTTCCCAGACTAAATCCCAAGCACCATGCCACTCTCTTACACGCTTAGCAATTTCGTTCAAAACTTCTGATTCTCCATTAAGCAAAGTATCTGTTGGTTTCAAAGTGTCTTCTTTAGCTGAGTATTCCATAAGAGTAACAAAACCTCCTTCCTCCAAAGGATCTTCCTTCCACTTTTTCCTTATCTCAGTAACTTCTGTAACACGCCTAAAACGATGAAGACCATCTGGTGAACGCAACATATTGCAAATTGTAAGAAGGTCTAGAGCCTTAAAACTGGTTGGAGCTAAACCTAAATCATGAACAACTCTATCAAAAACACCATAAGCTGATTCTCCATGAATAGTACCAGCTACCAAATTTGCAAGTGCTCCTATTCTCATAGCTTCAAAAAGTACTGTGCTTTCTACACTTCTTACCTCACCAACTATTAGAACAGAATCTCCAAGCCTTAATGCAGTCCTTAAAGCTTCATCTGGAGACAGCTCAGTTTCTACACGCGTAATTACTGAACGTGACTTTAAGCTTTCAATGTTGTAGCCAAGCTGACGAAGTTGGTCTATAGGAAGTTCAAGGGTATTATGAGCTAAAATGTTCTCACAAACAAAATTTTCTGTTTCTGGGACAGAAAAGTCATAAACATAATCATTAACCTTACCTATACACTTAATGCTTCTTACTTCATCCCAAAATATGTCTGAACTAGCAAGGCTTTTTAGTTCTTCTAACTCACAATCGTTTGGGCCTAAACTTTCAAGAACTTGAGCAAATTTTTCTCTGCCTATATTCTGTCCTCTCTTTACATAATCGTTACAATTAAAGCTTGGTAAAAGCTTGGAAATTTCCTCCTTAATTTCATTAGGCAATGGGACAACATCAGTAGTATCATGGCTTGGTACTCTTTCGCACATTTTTGTCAATTTTTCCATTCTTTCTTTTTGCAGAAAACCTATTTTTTCATAAAATGTTTTTAAGAATTTTTGGCTACTAATTCTGCAAGAATATGTCTTATCTTTTTTGTTCATTCTGTTCACTCTAGAAATTATTCCAAAAAATAACAATGCTGTCTGCACATCCTTTATTAATCCGAAAGAAGCAAGAGTTATTGCTGCTTCATAATTTGTTAGATATCCGTCACCACTAAACAACCCTTTCAAAACATGAGCAATTTGCTCTTTAGAGAGTTTGAAAACCCAATCAGGAATCCTTTTTGTGTATGCATTACCGTTTAGCTCAAGAACATCCCTCATAAGAACCTTCAGAGCAGTAGAACCTAGAATTAATGAAAAGCCGTCGCTACACAACCTAGGCTTAACACTAAACCTTTTCCCTATTTTATATACTATTCCTCTTGTATCTTCGTCTACAACAGAAACTATTACCCCATTCTTAGCATAACAACCATCAGCTAACCATAAGCCTATGAAAGAAAGGAAATCTTGGTCAAGAGTAATTTCTACCTGTATTGGTTTAGAATTACCTTTAACCTTAAACTTTAATAGGGTTGTATCAATCTTACAGCCCTTAGCTAGCATCCTTTTTAGAACTTCGCAAGGTAAAATAGAATTGCGCAACCAATAGCTAAAAGCACTCTTAGGATATTTGTCTGTTTTGTAAATAGTATACCCTAATTCTTTGGCTATTTCTTTTACTAATTGTTTATTTGCTAGTATAAAACTTCTAATAGCTGGTCCTACTATATAAACGTCTTTCAACTTTTCTAAAAATTCAAGAACATTTAACTTTTCAACTTTTTCACTCTCTACTGGAAGAATTCTTGGAGTAACTAAGTAGCTTCCAACTTTAACATCCTTAGCACTTATTGGTTGCAACTTACCATCTTTGCTGAGTGAAAACAAGGAATGATCTTCTGTTACCCTTATTTTCTTTCCTGTTCTTGTCTCTATTTCAAAAATATTCTTAGAAACTTTATGACGAATGAATTTGCTTACCAAAGCTAAACGAACTTTACCGTTTTTGTCGACAGTGAAAACTTTTATGTTTTCTGGATTTTTGTCCAAAACCTCTCTTCCGCTTTCTCTCTTGTAACCGTACTTTAGCAACAGGTTATCAACAAGCTCTCCTACTGTTGTCCTTTCAATTTTACCATTTCTACTAACAAGTATTTCACAATCGCCTGTAACACTGTCCTGCTGCACTAAAATTCTAAACTTTCTCATTATTTCCAGCATTAATGCAGAAAGTAAAGATGTTTTACCAGCACCTCTTCCACCTGCTATAAGTACTGCTCTACCACCATCTGCAATAAAGCTCATTAGTCCAGCATACAAAGGATTAAACATCTTAACTTTTATAAAAAGTGGGAAAGTCCATGCCTTTTCTCTATGCCTACGAAAAGCAAAAGCTAAACCTTCTGGGGAAAGTGTGCGTGTAATTGCTGCAACTCTTGCCCTTCCACCAGGAACGATAATTTCTGTGTCTAGAACAGGGTTTGCTTCATCCAAAGGCCTACCTGAATAAAGTCTGAACCTTGTAGCCCAAGATTCTCCTTCATCTTTTGTTGGTATAAGGTTTGTTTCGCATTCTTCAAAGTCTGAGTGAAAAATGTATATGGGTGAATATCCTATAGGTGAATTTACATAGACGTCCTGAACTTTATCGTCCGCCAATAAAAGCTCTAGAACACCAAACCCTACTGTATACCTTACTAGAATGTTTGCAAGCTTTTCTACTTCCTCTTCACTCAAGTATAATTTTGATGTTCTTGCCAAATCTTTTATCAAGTCTCGAGAAATGTTAAAGAAAAGTTCGCGTACTCTTCTTGGATCTGCAAGTTCAGCTTCTGTTGGCTTGTGAGCAGCTAGATACTGCCTTGCTCTCTCTATCAAGTCGTACATATCTTGGGTGAGCTTGAACTCCTCAGGTAGTATATAGTAAAGGTATTTGACCTTACCTGGAACCTTGTATACTTCTACATCTGTCGTACCAACCTTGTACTTGTCGAGCAAAATTGCCTCCTTCGGTACTGTAAGAATAAAACGAGTAAGCATGAAAGTTGGTCTTGTCAGGGGATGAAACAACATTCTGTACAAAGACCTATCTCCAAACTTGAAGAGTTTTATCTTGTCTTTTACTCTCTTTATCATTTGTGTTCTTTCTAGCATGGACTTAATTGGTAGAAGAATTCTTTCCACATAAGTTTTAAAGCAATCGTCTCCAGAAGCTCTCGATTCTTTTTCAGCGCTTCTAATCATAAGACCTATCTTTACGTAAGCTCCTATAGGGTCTTTCCTCAGAACCTCTGAGACTAAGAATCTAAACTCGGAAAACCTTTTGGGTGCATGTTGACTACATCCAAAATTCTCCATTCTTGTAAAATCTTCGGAACTTAATACACCCTTGTAAACTTCTGCTATCTCTTGCAACATCCTAGTCTCTTCAAAACCATACTCTATTTCCCTTCTCTCAACTAGCACTACTCTCAAAACGTTCTTTGCCTCTAGAAGCCTGTTTATTACTACTCCCATTGCTGCTGCAGAATCTTCTATACTAGGTGCTACCACCCAATTAAGACAGTTTATCCTAAGAGTGTTGTCTACAATCTCATAATCCACAGCCATAGTTCCTATTTAAATTTATCTATTCCTTTTAACAAATTCTTTATTAGATGGCAGAAAAATTAACAGAAAGCGCAGTCTTGAAAGAATTGATAATTAGGGCTAATGAAGATACTAGAAGAATAAGACTTTTAGAGCAGAGAATGGAAAAATTGGAAACTAGCTTTGATAGAGTGGAAGAAAACGTACTAGTACAAATGAAGAATTTGGAAGTAACTATTGAAAGGTTTAGCAATAAATTGTCTGTGCTGACAGAAAAACTGAATGGATTAGAAAGTGAAATACAAAGAATAGATAAGGAACTTGCGAAGACTGCAAAGAAAACAGACCTAAAACAAATAGAAGGTTTTATAGACCTTATAAACCCAATAACTTCTAGCTTTGTTACTAAGCAGGAATTAGAGTCTTATGTAAAAGAAACTTTAAGCAAAGAGCTTAAGTTAAAATACTGATAAAAACATAAATTAATTATATGCCACTGCCATTTTTAAAGAAGAAAGAAGAAAGTTTTGCTGTCCCAAAAATAACCCCTTCAGATAGAGTAAAGGAGCTAGCTGGTAAAGGGTTCTCTGAACCAGAAATAATAGAAATATTGAGGAAAGAGGGTTATAGGCCTGAAGAAATAGATAGAGCTCTCACAGAATCTTTAAAGACAACAGTAAGCCCTCCACCAAAACCTTTTGAAGAAAAACCTCAAATACCTACTCTGCCCACTTTAGAAGAGTTGATACCTCCACCTAAAAAAGAGGAAAAACCAGAAGTACCAGAAACATCATTGCCAGAAGGCTATTATGAATACCCGATAGAAGATTATGTTGATACACTAATCCAAGCAAGACTTTCTGAAGTTGACGAAAAGATAAAAGAATTTTCTATAAAGTATGGAGAAATGGAAAAAAGACTTAGTAGCATAAACGAGCAACTGAATGAGCTGATAAAAGCAAGACCTGCTGAACAGCAACAACTAATCCAAAAACTGGAAGGTATTACAGAAAGTGTGAATGAGCTTAGCATAAGGCTTGGTAACCTTGAAAAGGCGTTTAAGGAAGCTCTGCCTGCTTTGATAGAATCGGTAAGAGCCTTAAGCGACATTGTGCATAAGCTTAAAAGTAGCGCTTAAATTTCTACAAACCAAATTTATATTGTATGACAAACTATTTTGAAATTGTAGCCGATCTGATGAACAAGTTTGGACTTTATCAGTACTTTTTTCCATTTGCTATAATTGCTGCTGTTGTCTTTGCGCTGCTTAAAAAATCTAAAATTCTGGGTGAATCGACTGTTATTAATGGGATAGTATCCTTATGTGTGTCTTTCATTGCAGTATTTGGCTTGTCTGTATCAACTACTCTTAACTTGGCTTCCTATTGGTCTGCTTTTTTCATGCAAATATCTGTGTTCTTGATAGTATTCTTTGTAGGTCTTCTTCTAGCAAGCCTTTTTTACCCCAATATAAACGAATGGTTGCCGAAAGTTTTCACGAGTAGAAGCATGCTTATGATCATGGTAGTAATAGCTATAGTTATCTTTATATCTAGTGGGATGGTAGGTGCTCTTACCTTAGAACTTACCGGGCCACCAAAACCAGGAAAGCCAACAACACCCAGGGATATAACTATACTTGTAGTAGGTATTTTTCTTTTTGTAGTCTTTATAATAATTGCAGGGAGTATATCGAGGATGACAAAATGACATCGCCATTTGAAATTGTAATACTGAACTTGCAGAAGATTGGGGCATTCAACTTTCTATTTCCTTTCATGCTTACTGCTGCTGTTTTTTATGGCTTGCTAAGAAGATCGCAAATATTCGGTAAGCCTGAAGAAAATGTAGCTGTAAATGCTGTAGTAGCACTGGTAGCTGCATTCATGGTTTGGGCTTATCCAATCTTGGCTGGTGTTAACGTGGAAACGATTCTTTCTACCTTTTTCTTCCAGGGTGTTTTAGCAACAATGGTAGTAGTGATAGGTCTTTTAATAATCAGTATGTTCTTACCAAAAGGCTTAGGAGAAACTTTAGGTGAAAAGTTAAAGCCTGGGTGGTTTGTTGGCATCATAGTGTTGGGCTTGCTGATAGCTGTTGGTGTCCTGTTTTCAAGCGGTGCTGTAAGCATATTCCTTCCAGGTGGTGTTGGTGGTATTGGCATAAGCGAAGATGTTATTCTTTCAATAGCAGTTTTGGTAGGGCTTGTAGTAGTCCTGGGCTTTATTGTCTGGTTTACTACTAGGGGCGAAAAAAGTAAAGGTATTCTTTCTCTGTAAAGTGCAAACTACCTGGAATTATTATCACAGATGGAGAATCAAACTCTTTTTCCCTAAGTTCTTCCACTTTTCCATAAATTATAACAGCGTCCTTACTACCAAGTTTAGAGCAAACCACTATTTCTGAGCTCTCATCTAGAACCTTGGCTTTTACCAGTATTTCTAGCGCCTCTTTAACACTCATGCACCTTTCTGCTACATCAAGTAAGCAGAGTGTGTGCAAGCCCCTTTTCTTGTTTTCCTCTATAGTTTCAACGAGTAATTCTGGTATCAAACCTTTAGTCTTTTCTGGAAAAGGAATAGTAACGTATGGTCCAAACTTTTGGGTATGCAGACCAGTTTCAGCTATAGCTGAAATTATAGAAGAATTATGAACAATTTCTGTGTCTATTCTTTTTTTCTTGGCCTCTAAAACTAGTGCTACATGCGTAGTCTGCACCAAAGGATCGCCTTGAACTAAAATGACCACATTTTTTTCTTTTGCTTCTTCCAAGATTCTTTCATAATTTTCTTCCAAGTCCGGTCTTCCTATAACTTTTATCTCTTTCCCAGTAATCTCTTCCAATCTTTTCACATCACCAAACCATTTACTCGTGTAAAGCTCTATGTAAACCTTCTCTGCCCTTTTAATTGCTTCTATACCGCGTAAACTCAAATCTTTCTCATCGTGTAAGCCTAAACCAACAAGTGTAAGCATTCAAACACCTTCATACAACCTTTCTGCTAGTATCCTTGGCAAGCCTGAATTTATTATCTTTTGCGCAGCTTTATCTATATCATACTCTACTCTCACAATTTCTGCCTTTTTTGAGTCAACATCAAAAACTACAAAAGATGCTCTTGGGTCCCCATCCCTTGGTTGGCCAACACTTCCAGCGTTTAAAACAATTTTATCCCCTACTTCTCTTATAAAAGGTATGTGTGTATGACCAACTACTAGAACCTCACATTCAACGTTTCTTACAGTCTCCTCGTCTGGCTCGTACAAGTAATCGTAAAGATAATCTTTTGGAGACCCATGAACCATCAAGATTTTTATGCCAGAAACAGTTACGAGCATCCTAAGCTTTAAATTACTTAGAAAGCTTAGCTCTTCCTCATTCAATTGCTTTCTTGTCCATTCTATCGCCTCAGCTGCGTAAGGATTAAACCAGCTTGTATCACCAGTTGCAATAGCAAAATCGTGATTCCCCATCGAGCAAGGTATGTTTAACTCTCTTACCGTTCTTATGACTTCTTTTGGGTTTGCGCCATAGCCACACAAGTCACCTATGCAATAAACTTCCCTAGGACCAATTTTTTCTATTTCTTTTAGTACAGCTTCCAATGCTTCTAAGTTTGAATGTATGTCCGAGATAAAAACTAGCTTCATCTCAAAACAAATATTGTTTTTCATAAATAGTTATTTTATGAGAAAGCTAAAGGAGTTGCTAAAAGATAAGCTTAGCGAGGATGAATTAAAGCTAGTAAAAAGCAGTTTTGATATAGTTGGTTCTAGAGAAAAGGCTGTCGCAATCATAGAAATTCCAGAAGAGTTGGAAGAGAAAAAATTTTTAATAGCAGAAGCTTTGATGAAACTGAATAAAAACGTGAAGAGTGTTCTTAGAAAGGTTTCTGGAAGAAAAGGAGAACTTAGGCTTAGAGAGTTCGAACTATTAGCTGGTGATCCTAATACAGAAGTTTTACACAAGGAAAACGGGTATATCCTAAAGCTAGACCCACAGAAAGTTTACTTTTCGCCTAGAGAAGCAAGAGAAAGAATGAGAATAGCAAAACAAGTTAGGCCTGGCGAAAAAGTTTTAGTAATGTTTAGTGGAGTTGGACCTTACTGCATTGCAATAGCAAAGTTTCAACCAGAAGTTGAAAAGGTTTATGGAATAGAAATTAATAGGATTGCTCACAAATATGCAGAGGAAAACGTGAGAATAAACAAGCTTTCTCACAAAATAGTCTTGATTGAAGGAGATGTAAGAGAAGTTTGCAAAAATTATGAAAAGTTTTTTGACAGAATTGTGATGCCTCTTCCTCTGGGAGGGGAAAGTTTTTTAGATTTGGCTGTAAAATGCTTGAAGCCACACGGGTATATCCATTTCTACAGTTGGGGAGAAGAAGAAAATCCTTATGAAAATGCTATAAAAAGCGTGGAAAAGTTTGTTAAAAGGTATAAAATTGTTGGGAAAAGAATTGTTTTACCGTATGCTCCGAGAAAGTTTAAAGTTTGTGTTGAGCTAGAAGTATTAAATGGTTGAAAAGATAAATTTTGATTTATGATTAGCTTAGAAATTGTTGCAACGATTGTATTCTTTGGAGTTGTTGGTTCTCTTATACTTTTAGACAGGAAGAATATTCAATTTCAGTATGGAATTGTCCTGAGAAGATGGACTTATGGAATAAAAGCTATAGATGCAATTATCAAGAAAAACGAAAAATTCTTGAAGAATGTTGGAGATGCTTCTGTTGTGATTTGTTTAGCGGCAAGTATTGTAAGTGTAGGGTTTTTGTTTTTTGGCCTTATAAAGCTACAGCCATCTCTCGGGATAGTCCTCCCAACTGTAGGAGAGTTTAGGTATCCAGGTCCAGTAATCTCTGTTCCTTTCTGGTATTGGATTGTCTGCGTTTTTGTTGTACTTACTGCCCATGAAAGCATGCATGCTTTATTCGCAAGACTAGCGAAAGTGCCTATAAGGAACTATGGAATAGTGACTTTTCTTGTTTTGCCTATTGGTGCTTTTGTAGACCCTGATGCTAAAAAGTTAAAAAGCTCTGGCTTTAAAGAAAAGTTAAGGATATATGCTGCAGGTAGTTTCTCTAACTTTATAGTTGGTTTTCTTGTCTATCTAATAGCACTTGGAAGTTTGGCTCTCGCAAACATGTTCATAGAAAGTGTTGGTGTTAAAATTGGTTCTACAATACCAGGAACACCAGCATACAATGCCAGTGTAAGTGGAATTTTGTACAAGATAGACGAAACTAAAATAACTAGCATTAGCGACTTAAGTAACTTTCTTGAAAACTTAACTGTGGGGAAAGAGATAACGCTTTATACAGATGAAGGTGAGTTCAAACTGAAAACTGTAGGAAGGCCGGAAAACCAAACTTTGCCCTTCATCGGTATATCCAACCTAACAAACGTCTATAAGTACAAATTGTTTTTCTCAGGCTATGTTCCAAGCTTTGTCGTATCTGGCATTCAGACTTGGCTTAACCTCCTTTTCTGGCTTCTTATATTCAATATCGGTGTGGGAATTTTTAACATGTTACCGATCAGACCTTTAGACGGCGGTTTGATGTACGAAGAAATATTCAAGAAAAAGTTTGCTCAACACAGAATTATAATGAGAGTATTAGAAGGAATAATCCTTGTGTTAATAATCTTTAACTTGTTTGTGATATATGCAGTTAGATTTTTTATCTAAGAACCTCTACTTTCCTTATTTCGAAGTATCTCAAGGGGTATATCTTTCTTAACTCTTGGAAAATTCTGCTCTTTAGCTCGTCGTTCATAATCTTACTCAAAAAATCTCTTACTGTTGAATTCTGCACAAAATCGAGAATCATTTCAGCTGCCTTCTTCTTCATTAATTTCTTGCATTTTTCCCCTATTCCTTTTTGAGCAACCAATAAGCTTTTAACTCTAAGCTTAACTCCGTCTTTTGTTGGAATGTCTTGGACTAAATCCATCCTTTTAACTTTGTGCAGCACCATTCGAGAAATGTAATCACGTGTACACTCAAACCCATCGAATTCTGTGTAGGCTACACCATTTTCTATTTTAAACACTCTGAAGAAGAAGTTAAGGTAGTACTTGTTGGGATTGTTGACTAACTCTAATGCATTTACTATAATTCTTCTTCCTATAGAATTCTTTTCCTCAGAAACTAGAAGCTTGCCTATCTCTTTCTCTTCAAAAGCTTTAGGTGCCAATACTTTAATCCATTCCTTAACTTTCTTTACCGGCATTTATCTCACTCAACAAATTATTTACTACATCGATAAATTCTTTTTCTTTTCCTTTTGGTATAAATGCCCCTGCTGCATACTTATGCCCACCACCCCATCCTCCAACCATACTTGCCGCTTTAGCCAAAACTTGCGCTAAATCAACGTTCAAATCTTTAAAGGCTCTTGCAGAAACTTTTACCGTTTTTTCGTCAAAATCTGCAAGACCAAAAACAGGCTTTTCTCTATCTATAAGATTAGACCGTAAAGCAACTGATACTACCACTCCTATAAGAGTATCTCTTATGTTATTTCCAGCAACAAAAAAGTTGGCATTTTCTTTCGATAGTTGAGTTTCTCTAATGAAAGAAAGTGCGTCGCTAATTCTCTTTCTATACTCTTCTAAAAACTCTTTTGTTTTCTCCATAACAGAAAAATCTCCTAAACAAATTCTAAAAGCTGTTTCAGGACTTCCAAGCCTGGAGCATGCGTTTATAACAGTAGAGAGCTCTTGAACATCCTGAAATTCTGGGGGATATCCTAAAAGGGTGTAAACGTTTCCAAAAATTTCTTCCACGCTACTTGCCATGTTTAAACGCTCTAAAACTATGGCTGAAGCCAACTTTCTTTGCTCGTCTATCGTAAGATCGTTTAAAGTTCTCCATTCATCACCTTCTTTTAAAGGTATTCCTATGTCTGACAAGAATTGAATAGCATTAGATTCTGAGCCAGATATACCTGGTATGAATGGATCAAACGTGTAAGCAAGAGATCTGAAGATTGGCCTTGTGCTTCTTCCGTATATTTTTATTCCTTTGGTTATAGAAACTTTTGCTAATAGCTCTTCTTCTGAAATAAACCCTTTCAAACTATCCAGAAAGTTTGGATCTTCATCTTGAGCATCACCTACAGCACCTATTATTGCAAGGTCTACTAAATCTGTATTCTTTTGGTCGAAAAATTTGGCAAAGAGATAAGCAACTAAAGATGTGGATAATTCATCCTCACCAAAAAGAAGTGGATTTATATGAAACAAGTTCTTATGCTTATAATCTATTGGTAAGTGATGATCAATTATAAGTACACTAGTGTTTTCTAAAATTTCTTTAATTTTGTCTAGTTGGCCACTTCCACAATCTAAAAAGACCAAAAACTTTTCTTTGTCTGTGCAAAGCTTATCAATTTCTTCTGGTGTAAGTTGCTTTACTATTCTCAGCTCAAAGTTTAGGCCTTCTCTCAAAAGCATCTTAGAAAAGATGGCAGCTGAGGCAAGTCCGTCTGCATCGAATTGAGCAATAATCTTGACTGTCTTTTTTCTTATCGCATTCTTAACGCTCGATGCTATCTTAGAAACTTCTTCCAAGAACAAGCTATCACTTTTGGACTATCAACTTTACTTTTTCTATGTCATAAACAAAGTCTGAGGGTACCCTTTTCTTTTTCTTATAGTACTTTATCAATCTTCTTATCTTTGATTCCAAGTTTTCAAATGCATGCTTAGACCTTTTGTCCGCCTTGTTTGCTTTTAAGTGCTCATGCAAGTTTACAGCACGTCTAAAAAGGTTTAGCAAATCTTCAGGAAATTCTGGGTATAAGTTGTGTTCCTTCATTATTTGTGTTATGCTCTTGCCAGTAACAACTTTCACGTCCGGTATTCCATACTGGTCTCTCAAGATAGTTCCTATCATGGCAGAACTGTATTTTTTAGCTAGCTCTACCACCAGCTCTTCCACCTTAGCTTTCTGCCCTTTAAGCCACTTAGGAACTATTTTAACAGGTGGTTTATGACTTCTTGACTTCCCCTTTCCTCTACTGTACATTCTCCCCATACTAACCACCAAAGAATTCTTTAGTGAGCCAGACAAGAATTAAAGCAACTGTAGAAAGAAAAGCAATAAGGCTTCCGAGCATTGCAAGGATCGCAGGCAAGCCTTTAGGTGTTATTATTGTCAATCCGATTCCAACAGAAACCATTATTGCACCTATAAGTATGCTTAATATTGAGTAGTTCTCTGCAGTTTCAAACTTATCCTTTCCTTTTAGCTTACCTAGCCATGTACCTAGCACGTTTTTCAATTTCTACCACCCTTTCCAAAACCTTGTTTGCAAATCTATATTCTCTTTTATAGCCTTTAACTATATTTGACCAACAAAACTTTAAAAGCTTGAAATGTGTGGCCCTTATAGCCTCTTGCAATAAGTTCAAGTCAACACCCTGATCCTCTATTCTACTAGAAAAATCTCCAAGTCCAAAATCTATGAAGTAAATATTCCCATCCTTCAATATCATGTTGGAAGTGGTTAAATCACCATGAACTATACCTGCTGAATGAAGCTTACCAACCGAAGATCCTATCTGGAAGCACACTTTCTTGATTATTGGTTTTTCTTCAGATTCAAGAAGTTCTTTAACTCTTTTTCCTTCTATGTACTCCATGTATATTTTGCCTTCTTCCTCATCAACAAAAATTATCCTAGGGGTAAAAACTCCGACCTTTCTTGCTTCTGTTAAAAGTTTTACTTCCATTCTTGTTCTATACTTCCTAAGCTTACTGTCTATCTGCTCTATCCTGTAAGACTTTTTCAGCCTTTCTTTAACTACTACTGTCTCGCCCTCAAACTCATCTAAATATATTAGGCTTTCTGCACCCCTGTACAAAACTTTCATAAAATTATCTTAGTTGGCTAATTTAAACATCTGCAAGTCCATTCTCTGTAATCTTGAAGACTGCTTCCCCTTCTGGTAAGTCTGGAGCATCTACCACTCTTGCTACTCTTGTCCCTTCTTTCCCTCTTCTCAAGTAAAGCCTCAAGTAAGACATGTGGCTCAGAACATGACCACCAACTGCCTTTGTAGGATCACCGAAAAGAACAGAAGGGTCTGCCATAACTTGATTTGTTACGTATATTGCTAAGTTAAATGCGTCTGCAATTCTTTGGAGTTGATGCAAATGCTTGTTAAGCTTTTGTTGCCTTTCTGCAAGTTCCCCTCTTCCAACAAAGTCGGCACGGAAGTGGCTTGTAAGAGAGTCTATTACAACTAGTCCTATTTTGTTCAAGTCTATACTTTCTGGTAATTTTTCTACCAGAAATATCTGGTGTTCGCTATTGTAAGCTCTTGTCACGTATATGTTCTTCAAAACTTTGTTCTCGTCCAAACCTTTAGCTTTTGCCATAGAAATTATACGAGAAGGTGAAAAGGTATTTTCTGTGTCTATAAAAACACATCCCTTGCCTAAACCACCTTTATCCTCTGGTAGCTGAACGTTTACAGAAAGTTGGAAAGCCAACTGTGTTTTTGATGAACCATAAGCACCATATGCTTCAGTTATTGCCTGAGTTGGTATTCCACCACCTATAAGCCTGTCCAAATTTTTAGACCCTGTCGTTATTCTCTTCATTTCCAACTTTCTCTCATAAACCTTGTCTGCAGTCTCTAAACCAACCTCCAAAAGTTCTCTAACTGCATGAATTATCTTCGCTGCTTGGCCCTCCCCTATTTCTGCTATTGCTGCAAGCTCACCTGGCGAAGTAACTGCTATTGCCATTGGATCTGTATATCCGACTTCCCTTAGCTTCTCAGCTATCTTTTCTCCTATTCCAGGTATATCCTCCAGAACTATCTCTTTTTTTGCCATACTATCTACCTATAATTTTCAGGTATAGATTTAAATATATCCTATACACCACCCTCAGTGCTTAAAAGCCTCTTGCATTCTTCTAGAACATTCAAATCTTTAAAATCATCGACGAAAAACTCCAATCTATCAAACCTAGTATTCTTTCTGATTCTACCAGTGAGCACAAGCTCCCTGCCTAAAATTTTTTGAACTAATTCGTGCCTCTTTTCAAGCTCAAGCTTAAAAATCTCTTCTGCACTCATTTCTATCAGTCTTTCAGCTGTGTTCCTGAAAAAAACTGCTCTTATGTTACCACTTCCATCGTCTATTACAGTAGAAAGTACGAGAGCATGTAAAGCTTCTACAGGCCCGTGCTCTGAGCACTTATTGTTCTCTAAAGTAGAGCCGCAAACAGCACATATGTCAAAAATATATTTCCCTTTAAAAACTTGAACGATGATTCCTTTTATCTCACACTTTCCAGGCGCAGCTTCTGCTATTCTCACCCTTTTTACAGAATTTCCAAAAAATCTTTTTTCAAGCTCTTGCGCGCTTGGAATATCAAAATCACCTTCTAAAGTTCTTATACTACCGTACCTTCCAAGAACAATCTCCACATCCCCAAATATACTTTCTCTGGCCATTCCGTTAACTAGCTGAACAACATCACCAACTTTTATTAGACCTTCAGAAACTATAGAAGTTTGATCGTTCCATAAAGGAACTTTCACGTAGTAAGTATTATCCCCTATGTACAAGTTCACTACCTTGCCCGGTTGCCCATCAAACCTTACAAACTCGTTTATTGGTGATATCCTGAAAACTCTTCCTACCACGTTCAAATTTCTCATGCCTGGTAAGATGTTTTTCATTTGCAACCCTCTAACTGCGCTTGGTAATTCCACTCCAAAGCCTCTAGCTACTATGTAAGCTGCTCCCTCCTTTGTCACTAAACCAGAAAGTTCTTCGTACTTCTCTTCTATTTTTTGCATAATTTCTTCTCTTGGTAAGCCAGTTTTCTTTATTATTAGTTCGATTATATCTTCTAGAGCCATGTTAAATTCCAAGCTTTTTTCTTGCAAGCCTTATGTCTTCGTCTACAACAGTCTTCCTACCAGCATGTTTTGCTAGGGCAATTGCTTCTGTTGCTACTTGCAAAAGCTTTTCTTCAACAACTTTTGCAAATTCTTCTGCTGCTGCATCAGAAACCCTTCTTGCTCCTGCTTTTTTCAAAATCCTTTCAAAAGCTGCGTTCGAAACCATGAAAACACCTAATTTATTCTTGTGTAGATTAAAATATTACTTCAAATATCTTGACTTCAGGGTTTTGGTATACAAGCTTAAAATGTTGCAAACCTTGCCCATTATAGAAGAACATTCTTGTAAATAAACTATTCTCTATTTCTGGAGACATGAATATAACATAGTAAGGAACTATAAGTTGACCGGTACTTCCTGCTATTCCAAAGTTTGGTATTGCCCACAAAAAGCCTGGTACGTTGTTTAGCATGTTGCTATAATCTTTTGTTACTATATTGCCGCTAGCATCCATGTATGATATCCTGCTTATAATCCTATTTCTTATGCCTTGCTCTGGTATGTTCAAGACTGGAATAAAGCTTGTGTCATTTACTACCAGAGAAATTATCCCGTTAGAATAAAGCAAACTATTACCGCTTGTGCCTGTTAGTGGTAGCTGGAAATAATTTCTTCCTGTTCCTGTGCCAAAGTAGCTCAGCCAGTAGTATTTTCCTATCAAGTCAGCAGAAGCTATTAAGTACATTTTCTTCATAGGCTTGCAAGGATCTACCTTCAAAGGATTGTCATATATCTTATTGCCAAAAACTGCCTTTAGCTTTTCACACTGCTCTTGGGTTGGCCCCATGTAATTTTTAAGAATGTTTATTGCTTCTGTTTCATTGCTTGTAGCAAAAACTCTTCCCATGTCCTGAATTCTTATGTTGTGATCGTATACTAAGCAGTCTGTAGGACCACAGTGAGCTCCATCAGCCATAACCATGAAAGGCTTCTGTTTGTAATAGCTATAGCCTGCTAGAATGTGGCCAGGATCCCACCAAGTAACTACTATAGTTTCAGCATCAGAATTGTTAACAAGCCGGTCTAAAGCATCGTACCAGTTCTTGCTTATCTCCATTCCACCTGCTTGACCAAGCTGTATAGCGTTTGAAACAAAGAAAAGTGTTTGAAAAGCAAATATCCCAAGGATCAATGCATGCACCAGCTTCTCTTCTCTCTTGTATAGAATTAAAACAGGGAGCAAAAGTATAAAAGCAAAGTATATAATTTCTGGGATTGTTTTTGTGAAAAGCTGATAAACAAACAAAAGGCTTAATACCATTAGAAGAAGTATTACTTCTGGATATCTTTTATAGTTTCCTATCATGTATCCTGCTGCTATTGAAGCCACAATAGTAAACTGTAAGTCAAATCTTACTCCTCGAGAAATCAAGAGAAACATGAAAATTGTCGAGAGGAATAAAAAGATTTCTTCTGGAAGTATCTTTTCCTTTTTCCAGATTTTGTAAGCGGCTAAAGCTAAAAGACCAAAGGAAAGCAAGGTAGTTAAAAGGCCTGCTCTATTTACTACTGACATGAAACCTTCTCTAGAAAAAATGTTTACTGGTTGAAGTTCTGCTACTGAAATGTTTACAAGCAAAGGAGCCTCAGGTGCAGAAATAACTGCTTGAATGGTTAGGACTGCAAGAAAAACTGTGAAAAGCAAGCCTAATCCAGCATAAACTCTAGTTTTTGCTGTTTTCTCAGATTTTAAACTGGAGAAAAGGTTGTATGCAAACAATCCACACCAGACAAGAAGGATTACCAAACCAAGCCCCCTTACCAAGAGACCTAAGCCTGTAAACGCCAAACCACCAAAGAAGGATAAAAACAAAGTAGAATGAAAGAGAAAGTAGCCTAAAAGATTTGTTATAACTACAATAAAGAACATTGGTTTACTGATTTCAAACCATTCTTGCATCAGGAGTTTAAAGTCTATTTTGAAAGAAAAGGTGTGAACAATATTTTCAAGAATCCTGAAAAATGGTAAAGCAAAAGTAAAGACTGTAAAAAGGATTAGAGTAAGCCAACCTCCTCCCCAATTCCAAACAAAAAGCAAGTTAACTAAAACAGCAAAAACTATTGTAGCTAAACTTTTCTTCTTTAAAGCGAGTAGAGTTGCAAAAATGGAAAAGAAAAAGTAGAAAGCTACTGGTGCATCTGTATCACAATAACCAGCCATGGAAGTTCCTACTAGAGAAGGAGCTAAAACCATAAAAAGAGCTGTCACTAAGCCACCCAAATTGTTGGTAAGCAGTCTGCCAACAAAAAAGGCAGCTATAGCTGTTAGAGCAACCATCACCAAAGGGGAAATTATTGCTGTTTTCATTAGAGTTGTAGAGGAAAAATAAGAAAAAATTTTATAGAGGAAGACTATTGTATAAGACCAACCATTGAAAAGAGATATAGGTCTTCCGGGATAAAAGCTTTGAACGTCCCAGCTTGGTAGTCGCATGCCATTGTCAAAAATTTCTTGAGCGTGTCTGTAGAACCACCACGGATCATAGTCAAGGACTGTAGGAGAATTAATAGTACTTAATCTTACCCAAATTGCAATATAGACTATTACGATTAAGGCTAAAATATAAGGTAAATTTCTCAAGATTTTTCTAAGGCTCGTCTTCAAATCGTCCATACAAGTAAATTGAATGCCTACTATTTAATATTTTTGAGTTCCTCTATCATCTTTTCGCTCACAAAGGACCAGTCGAATTTTCTCGCAAGCTTCATACCCTCTTTGGCCATTCTTCTCCTTCTTTTTTCATTCTTGATTAGAGTTAAAATGGCTTCTGTGAGCTCTTCCACATTCTTTGGCCTAACCAGTATACCCACTTTCTTGTTCACAACTTCTGGAATTGCAGCAACATTAGTGCTGATTATAGGCAGACCTGATGCCATTGCCTCAAGAAAAACAATACCGAAACTCTCGTAAAGTGAGGGTAAAACAAAAATATCTGCAACATGATAGTACTTTGGAAGTTTATCGTGAAAAATTTTCCCAAGAAAAATTATTTCCTTTTCCAGTCCAAGCTCTTTACTTAATCTTTCTAAATTTTTCCTTTCTTCACCGTCGCCTATTAACAACAGTTTGAAGTTCTTTTCTTTTTTTTGACTTCACTCAAAGCTTTTATCAAATAGACAAAACCTTTCTGTTGGGATAGCCTACCGACGGCAACCAAGACTGTCTTACCTTTTAACCCCAGCTCACTTACTAATTTTTTGTCTGCTTTTCTTCTTCTAAATTTTTTGAAATCGATTCCGTATGGTATCACTTTAGCATTTAAACCGGTAAGTTTCTTGAAATCATTTTTTGCGTACTCCGAGCATATGAGGAATTTTTTTACATGCCTCATCATGAAAGGTGGTAGCCAGCCAGAACCTCCTATATAGTAAATAACAGGAATCCTTGTTAAGAATGATACTAAGGAGCAAATTGAATTGCTAACATAAATTATATCATATTTGTTTTTCCAGAAATGGATGAACGAAACTAGAAAAAATTGGAGAGATGAGGTAAAAATCAAGCCTGCTTCGAAAGCCACTCTTGTCGTTTTAAATTTCCTGAATGGAAATATGGTATTAAAAATTTTTCCTAGGATTATGTTAAATCTGGAAGTTTTCCCTATGAAAGGGAAAAAGTGAAATTTTATGCCATGTTTTATTAATTCGATTGCCGCTTCGTCTATTCCGTTATAAAATCCAGTTATTACGTGAACTTCATGGTTTTTGGAAAAGCACCTTGCTAATTCCCTTATTTGAGTTTCAACACCACCTATACCAGAGCCAACAAACGGATCATAAAATGCTATTTTCATAATTAAAGATGAAGTGTTGGATAAATAATTTTCTTATCTAAGAAATGGTAAAAGTAGTAATCTTTATCATTTTTATATGTTCTATAACTTGATTGCGCCAAATAAATTCGATTGAACTTCCCTTTAATGGTAGACGTGTTGCGTCACTAACAAAATAGTGAATTTTTGAATCATAATTGCCTGCTAATCTAGTTAGTTTGAGTATATCCTTATCTATGTTTGTTGCATAAACCCTTAATGCGTGCTGAGACAATAAGAGACAATAATAAAGAATAGTCTCCTTGTACACATCCTAAATCCAAAATGATTTTATTTTTGATGAGGAGTAGGCAATCTTAGAAAGTATCTTCTGTAAAGATGTTAAAGTGCCTAAGATAAAATGCCTTACAACGTTTAAGATAAATCTTCAAGCTTCTTAAAATTCTAATTAAAAACATAAGTATAAATGGTGTCAACGGTGGAGAGGGAAATAACACTAAAGATAAATGCTGAATTACTTGCATTGCTTGCGTTCTCTATTCTTGTAATAGTGTTAGAATTGAACGTGACTTTCAAATCTCCCATTGTTTTTGGGGATGAAAGTTTTCACACAAGACTTGCGCAGTATATAGCTGAAAATATAGAATTTCCTATTTTTACTCCACTTGGAGCCACAAAACTTACTTATGGTGGGTGGACAAGACCTCCGTTGTTACACCTTTTATCAGCTGGTTCATTTTTTTTGTTTGGTACAAATTTTGACGCGCCGATTAGGTTCTTGCTCCCGTTTACTGCATTTTTAACATGCGTGTCTATATTTCTATTTACCAAAAGATTGTTTGACAAGAAAATAGCTTTTATAGCTGCTGTACTAACAGTTACAATACCATCGATAGTTACTTACTCTGTGACGATTTATACGGATCTGATATGTACATTTTATGCAACCCTATTCTTTCTGTTGTTCTTGTTAGCAATCAAAGAAAATAGAAAGAAATATCTTATCTTGTCTGCAGTCTTCGGTGGTATTGCTATGTTGGCAGACGTCTCTGGTTTGGTAGTGCCTGTATTTTTGTTTTGTGCATTTTTATACGAAACCTATAGAAATAAAAATCTCGTACAAAATATCAAAAAGTATATTTTGGTATTTGTAATCATTTTGCTTATAAGCGGTGGATTTTTCCTAAGGAATATTTACTACTTTAGTAACCCTATCTGTTACAGTGTGCCATTCTTAAATAAGGTATTGAGTACAAGTAAATGTTCTGTAAATAATTTTAAGCCGGAATATCAGTTTGCTGGAAGAACAGAGGCTGTAGGAACTGAGCAGAGTGTTTATAGCATGGGAATTGTGTCATACGTTAACTTTGCTTATGGTAATTTGTTGTTAGTTCCCTTTGCTTTTTTGGCTGGATTAGGACTTCTTCTATTTAAAAAAAGTGATACAACCTATTTGATGTTCGTCTACCTACTTTTATTTTTGCTTTTGTTTTTCATGACTACAGAAAGGGCTGAGGATGCACCAAGAACAACTCTTGAATGGGCGCCGATATTCGCCTTAGTTTCTGGCATATTCTTCGGTGAGGTGTACAACAGCATTAAAAAATACTTGAAATATTTTGCTTTAGTTGTTTTTATAGTAGTAATTATTATTAGTTATCAAAATCTCAAAGAAAAGCTTGATATCATGCAAGCAGTAAAACAGTTTTCTCCCTCATTTTTCGAGGCGTGCAACTGGGTAAAGGAAAATACGCCTAAGAACATATCTCTATATACAGTTTGGGCTTGGAGAGCCTTGTACAACTGTCAGAGAAATGCTGTTGGTATGGGCACAGTACCAGACATAGCATTAAGTAGAGATATTAATTATGTTTTAAACGTAGCAAAGCAGCACGGAATAACACACATATTTATACAAAAGTTTAGCATAGATCCGCAGAATAGACATTATGGCGAGTACTATGATGTAGAATTTGTTCAATTTTTAGAAGATAATCCACAAGCCTTTATCAAAGTTTATGAAAATGGTGTTAATTTCAATATAACCAATAGAAATGTTAGAGATTGGGCAAATTATTGCTATAGAAATTTTGGAAGTATGTGCGATGGGAATGTGATTTATGAAATAAACACTACAAGTGTCTAAGATGATATTGATAATTTCTGTTCTAGTCGCTTTTTTGGTAACATTTTTATTCACACCTTATGTGATAAGATATTTTAAATTTATCGATTTGACTAGCGCTGACGTGCATAAAAAAGGTAAACCTTTAGTACCTATATCAGCAGGGGTTCCTGCAACAATAGGAATAGTTGCTGGCTTACTTGCCTATATTTTTTTGAACGTTTACATATTAAGAAATGCCTCAAACATAGTTCAATTTTTTGCTGGAATAACAACCATCATGATAGCAATGTTTTCTGGGTTTATAGACGATTTAAACTCAAGACAAGTAAAAGTTGCTGGCTATTTAGAAGGCAAAAGAGGTCTCAAAAGATGGCAGAAGCCTTTATTGACTCTTCCAGCCGCAGTGCCACTAATAGCGATAATGGCTGGTACTACTACAATGAATGTACCATTAATAGGTTATGTAGATTTTGGTGTTCTATACCCACTACTCATAGTGCCAATTGGAGTTGTAGGAGCAAGCAATATGGTAAACATGCTGGGCGGTTTTAATGGTTTAGAAGCTGGGATGGGTCTTGTATACACTACAGGACTTGGCATTTTTGCTTATACTCATGGTAGTACTGTAGCAGCTGCCATTTTCTTTGTGACTGCGGCAGCATTAACAGCTATATTAAAGTATAATTTTTATCCAGCCAAGATTCTTGCTGGGGATAGCCTTACCTATACACTTGGTGCTATCGTAGCATGTGGCGCTATAATTGGCAATATGGAAAAAGCTACGTTAATTACAATGACACCGTTTCTTGTACAAGGTGTACTAAAGTTTTACTCGAAATTTAAACTTGGTCATTTTGCATCAGACCTTGGAATTCTGAAAAGGGATGGCACAATCAAATCAAAATATGATGGGATATACTCCTGGACTCATATCGCTATGAAGTTGAATTTAACAGAACCACAAATTGTTATGCTACTGGTTGCTATCCAATGTATTTTTGCTTTTATACCATTTATTCTCTATTAGTTCTGGAGTATATTGCCAAAAATGTTGTAGGCAGAATCCTTTTAAAAATTAATCGTGCGCAATCAAAGAAAAAAACTATGAATTTTCTAGTTATAGGGTCGTCTTTTAATATTGACTCTCTATTTGTCCACATGTATGTTGCAACTCGTTTATAACCGATAAACTTCATCGTTCTGTCTAGCTTGTTGAGGGTGTTTGCTTTATGATAGCTTGTGTAAAAAGGATTGTGAATTTTACGAATGTTTGAAGGGAAAACAGACTTTAAGAATACGAGCGGGTTCAAAAGGTTTGTAGTAATAATTATAAAGCTAGAATTTGATTTCGATACTCTTTCCATCTCTTCAAAAGAGTGTCTGACATCTTTCAAATGTTCTATTACAAATTCGAGGTGAATTACATCAAAAGTATTATTTTTGAATGGGATGTTAGTCGATTCTGCTATCACAATCCTTTTTCTAGCCTTTCTTCTTGCACGCCTTAAAGATTTCTTATCTACATCAAAACCGAAAGCTAATGGATATTCTTTTAGAAAATCGCCTCTCCCACATCCAACATCCAATATCCTCTTGTTGGAAATAAAATTTTCATAATATTTTCTGTAGTTTTCTACAACCTGAAATTTCAACATACTATCTATTTCCAAATAGTAATTTTAAACCATAGATTATTCCCAAACCTACGAAAAAATTTCTTAAAATTATAATTATTGGTGCAATTAACCCTACTTCCTTATCCTTTTTAAAAATCTTAAAAGAAAATGGTAAAGTTAGAATGAATGCTAAAAACAACCCTAAAAGTCCGTACTGTATTGGTATAATCCTAAAAAGCCCTAAAAGTAACAGAAGTGATGTCAGACCTAGAAGTGCTATCTCAAAATACAACCTTAGGGGAGTATAAGAATGTCTGAACATTTTATCAGCATGTTTCTTGTAGAGGAGTACCCGCCAATATCCTCGCCAAAACTGTTGTCTTAAAAATTTTCTTAAACTATCAGGATGTCTATGATAAACATAAGCTTTGGGTTGGAAGACCATTTTGTAGCCTGCTTTAGCAATTCTAAAAGATAGCTCTGGGTCTTCGCCAGAAGCTATAGGAAAGCTTTCATCAAACCCACCAAATTTCAGAAAAATGTCTTTCCTGTATGCTGCTGAGTAGCTACCGATAAAATCTATATACTTCTGCTTCTTCATTGTTTCGTGATTTCTTGCAATTTCGTACCCAACAAATCTAGCAACAACACTCTCTTTATTCAAGGTTCTATATCTTCCTGAAACACCAACAATCTCCTTATTCTTCAAAGGCTCTACCATATCTCGAATCCAATTTTTACTAGGAATGCAGTCAGAATCTGTAAAAAGAAGTATACTACCTTTTGCTCTTTTTGCGCCTATATTTCTGGCTGCAGCAGGACCTTTATGCCTTTGTTTTATCAGCCTGACCTTTTTATAACTTTTAATAATTTTTACTGTATCGTCTTTTGAACCATCGTCTACAACAATTATCTCGTACTTGTTCTTTGGATAGTTTTGATTTAACAATGCTTCAATTGTATCCCTTATTGTGCTGGCTGCATTGTATGCAGGAATAATTACTGAAATCATTAATGAAAATTAAGCTAATTAAATTATTATAATTAAGGAGAAGCTGCTTGTGGTTGAGGTAATATATGCTTAAAGAAAACTTTTCCTGCCATCAAAGTTCTTTTAGCTTCGTCAAAGTTTGTGATTACTTGCTTAAATTTGTAGAAAATGTATTCCCTCCTTAGATAAAACTCCTTCAGAGCTTGCTTGCACATCTTATCAGCTTCTTCGGCAGGTAAGCCAGGAAGGTTGACGTTGCCTTTATGGTAACCCTCTTTTGTCAATAAGGCATCATATCTTTCTGAAGTCAAGTAACCATTTTTCTTAGCCCATTCCCAAAGCTCTGTACCAGGATAAGCAAAAAGAGAATAAAATTGAGCAGTATCTGGATTCAACTTTTTCGCAAATTCTATAGTCTCTCTTATTGTTTCTTTTGTCTCGCCTGGCATTCCAAGTATAAAACAACCGTTAACAAGTAATCCTATCTTTCTGCAGTCTTCCATAAACTTGAGTTGCATTTCAGCTGTGGTTCTTTTATGCACATTATCTAAGATTGATTGTACAGGTGACTCAAAACCTACGCAAAGCAGTCTGCAACCAGCATCTTTCATTGCTTTCAAAGTTTCAAAATCTGTGTTGACTCTAGCATTGCAAGACCAACTCAATTTAACGCCTCTCTCTTTTAACAGCCTGCAAATCTCGAGAGTTCTTTCTTTATTAACAGGAAATGTATCATCTTCTATCATCACTTCTTTTACTTCAGGTAACTCATTCTGAATGTATTCAAATTCTTCGACAACATTTTCTGGCGATCTTGCACGATAAGAAGCCTTAAAAGGAATGTTACAAAAACTACAGTTATAAGGGCAGCCTCTTGCTGTTAAAATCGTAACCTGAGGGTGTTTCAAAGAAGCATAAAAGTATTTTTTTATCCCTTCTGTGCCAAAATGCTTCTTGTATACAGCAGAAACAAACGGAAGTTCGTCCAAATTTTTAATTCTTTCCCTTGGCTTATTGTGAATTATTTCTCCGTCTTCTCTGAACGAGAGTCCTTTTATTCCCTTTAACGATTTTCCTTTTTCTATAGCTTTAGCCAGATCAACTAAAGTATAGTCGTACTCATCTCTACAAATCGAGTCTATAGCTTTAGATAACTCAAATGTTTCCTCTGTCACTCTCGTAGGGTGCGTTCCGACTAAATTTATATGTGCTTCGGGCAAGACTTCTTTGATTTTCGTAGCAACTTCAACATCGTTGTAAATGCTCGGAGTGCTCGTGTCAATAACCACTAGGTTTGGTTTGAAAGATTTGACAAAAGTTATTGTTTCTTCACGGTTCCAACCGTTTGCTACTGCATCTACCAATTTCACTTGTCCATCAAACCCATTTTTTTCTAAAGCACCACAAGCATAAGCTAAAAAGTAAGGATAGTAAAAAGTCCCACCTTTTGCCACGCATGGACTTCTGGAAGCTCTTGTGTATCTAGGCAAAAATGGTGGGTTAAGTAATAGTATCCTCATACTCTCTTTATCAAATTTTTGTAGCGATGCATATAAATTGATTTGGTATAAAAATTCCCAAAAATTTGCAAAAGAATACAGGATAGTTCTTTGTATCTCCTCTATAACCAAAAATCTTTACATTTGAAAAGTATTTCGAAACTAAATTCTTTAGAGACTTCTTAGTGAAAAAATGTTTATGATCCTTCATTTTGTATCTCGGGTTTCTTTGGCTGGGAACTACGATAATTATCCTTCCTCCTTTTTTAAGTATTCTTTTACATTCTTTCAAAACTTTATTAAGATTGGCTAAATGCTCTAGCGAATGATGTAACAAGATACTTTTATACTCTCTCTCTGAAAGGATAGGGAAATTTGTTTAAATTCCATATAACATTTGGATCGCATCTTTTATCTATATCGACATTAACATCTCCTATTTTGAAATTTCCGCAACCTAAGTTAAGACTTGGCGAAATTAGTAGCGATCTTAAAAATTTTTCATATGTTTTGCTATGAGCATGAAAACTTATCATAGAAATCTACTTATCACTTCTTCTAGGAATTCGAAAATAAATGATAAGTTTTTGGGAAATATTTTCTTAAATTCTCTTAACATTTTCAAATCATTAGCATTAAACGCCTTCAAAGTGAGAAGTAAAAATATATAAAAGAAAAAACCAACAATACCAGCAACTATAAACACATAGACTGAACTACTTAAGAAAGTAGTAGTTATCAAGACTAACAACCAAACTGAAGATGAAAACAAAACTTTCAGTATGTAGCTATGATTTATGTGTAAGTTATAGAGCTTTCTCGTGAAAAATAAAGAAGATAAAAACAAAGAAGAGAATGCTATCAAGTAGGTTGTTGCCATTCCAAAAGAACCGTAAAACATAGAAAGTGGAACTGAAAGAAGTAGATAGATTGTTAAAGCTCCTATCATGATGTTCCTGTTGAGCTTTGGTTTGCCCAGCGCATATAGTGTATTGAGCAAAATATTTCCTATGCCATATACTAAGCCAACAATACCAAGGAGAGACAAAGCCTTAGCACCTGGGAGATAAGAGGGTTTAGCAATTATTCTTATCAAAAAGTTAGGAAACATAACAAAAATTAGACATAAGGGTATTGAAATTAAAATTGTGTATCTGAAAACCATGTTTAAAAGTTCTTCTATTCCTTTATGGTCTTTTTTGCCGTACATGCCCGAAAATACAGGGAAGCTTGCTGTGTAAAGTATGTTTGGTACGAACATGAGTAATGAAGCAAGAGCGTTAGCTAAAGAAAAAATTCCTGCTTCTGTTGTAGAAGAAAAGGTTGAAAGAATAAGAACTGGTGTTGTTGTAAGTATTGCTCCGCTTATTGTGCTTGTCAAAGCGGGAAATGCATACTGCCATATTGTTGGAACATCTGGTTCTCCTTTATCTTTCAATTCAATTTTCTTAAATCGAATAAAAGCTGAAAAGGCTAATCCTAGTAAATAGCCAAGAATAGGCCCCCAGAATCCGAGCTTGAGAAATATTATTAAAATTATTGCTAATGCAACTTTAGTAGAATTTGCCAAAAAATCTGTTAAAAAATAAATCTTTGCTTTCCCTAAACCGTAAACTACTGAACCAAAATATGATGCTAAAGAAAACACTATTATTATAAGTGCAGATATTTCAAAAGTTGAAGCAAGGTTAGGATTTTTGAAAATATATGTTGCTAAAGTTGGTGAAATGGAAAATACAATTGCTGCTACTGTTAAATTGACTAAAAGTAGAATCTTTAAGGAGTATTTTACAGCACCATAAAGTTTTTTCATTTTCTTTGTTGCATGATATTCTGAAACTAATTTAAGTGCTGCATTAGTTAAACCGAGCATGGAAAATGAGGCTATTAAAGCTGTAAACTGGATTACCGAATTAGCTATACCATATTCAGAAGGTGTTAAAAGCTTTCCTGCAACAACAAAGTAAATTAAGCTTAGAAGTGTGAGAGATAAAGAATTCAAAAACATGTAAAAAGTGTTTGAAGCCATTTTTTTGATTGTTGACATATCAATAAAATATACAAATAATATAAAATATATGATTCGAACATTTTTGAAGGCGAGCGAAAGAATTTTATTTAACAATTATAAAACTCTAGCCTTAATCATTTTAGCTGTTTATGTACTTTATTTCCTGCTTGAGAGTTTTTTACCATCCTGGCCTAATCCTGATTCTGGATTTTTTGCTGAGCCTGCCTATAACTTAGCATTCCATAACACATTTGGTATGAAATCCTGTAAGGGTTTTTTAGAAATGGATAAATATACATATTGGAAATTACCACTCTACTTTTTGCTACAAATGGTTATTTATAAAACTTTTGGTTTTGGAACAATACAAATTGTCATTTTACCTTTTCTTATTTCTGCGGGAGTTTTAATTATTACCTATTATTTTGGGAAAGTGTTATTTAATAAAAGAATTGCAACAATATCACTTGTTTTAACAGTCAATATAATTTTTTTAGCTACAAGCACTACTAACAGGCCTGATATACTAACTGCATTATTTGTAATATTAGCATTTTTCTTTTTATGGAAATTTGAACTTACAGACGAAAAACGTTATGTTTATTATAGTAGTTTATGTGCTAGTATATCTACACTTTCACATTTTGTTGGTTTTTTAAGTTTTATTTCCATGATAGTTTACATTTTATTGAAATATTGGAAAACACATAAACTCTTCGAAAGTATCAAGCTTATATTTAAAGCTTCTCTCGTATTTTCTATTCCTTTTCTTCCTTACTTATGGTATATTAGCCTATCTCCACAGTCCTTTATTTCACAATTCAGATATTGGAACTATGTCACGACTGAAAGGATGCTGTCCTTTACTAGTATAATCGGGGAATTAGAGAGGTATATAGTTTCTTTTAAGTATCTCCCTTTCTACATGGTAGGATTTTTACTTGTTATTTGGTATTGTTATAAAACTAGGTCTGACAAGAGAAATAGACTTTTTATCATACTGGTTCTGTCATTTCTATTCTTTATGGCAACGCTAGTTGGCGCCCATAGAAACATACGATACCTTGTAGCTCTTTTTCCTCTTGTTTCGATTTTCATGAGTAAAATGTTTTCTGATACATTAGTTCAACGTACAAAACATAGTTATTTTTATCTGATTTTATTTTGGCTTATATTTCTTTCTAACATTATAACACCGATTGTTTACCAAATTACGAACTTTCCAACAGAGACTAATCCTGATTTTAATTCTATAGCAACAAAATTAAGAAAAATTGTTGAAAATAAAACAGTCTTAGCAAGCTCTGATTATTTTATAGTTTTTCCAGAAAATTTGCAATATAACTTCCAATGTGTTCCAGAAGAAAATTTGAGCGAAGTAATAAAAAATAAAAGTGTTGACGTTATTATTCTTGACAATAAAATTTTACCGTCAACAAACTTAAAAAAATTAATAAACGAAAACTACATGCTGGATTCTATAATTGAAAAGAGACGAATTAATGTGAGAGAAATTTATAAAGGATTAAGCTATGTGGTTGAAGATGTGTATGTTTATAAAAAACAATGAGGCTTATCGTATATTTAATTAAACAAGCTTCTTTCGTAAAATCAAAAGAATCATTTTTAACCCAACTTTAAACGCCCTCCATTTTCCAGAAGAAGTGATCTTACCTTTTCCTACTCTTTTCCTATAGTTTAGCGGTACTTCTACAACTTTTAAGTTTGCTTTCAAAGCTTCTATTATCATCTCTGGTGAAAAATGGCTTCCACCGACAGTAAATTTTTTAATAATCTTTTTCAAAGCTTCTTTTCTTATTGCTCTCATTGTACAACCAACATCTGTCAGCCTAACATTACCATAGAAAAGTTGAAGTAGTTTTGCAATGAAAATATTCCCCCAGTGTAAAAACTTACCCATGTTTGCATCTTTGGAAACTAGTTGCAAGCAAGTTCTTGTACCCAAAACCATATCAGCATCTTCTATGTATGCTAAAAGTTTGTAGACGTCCTTACCAAGAAAAGTTTGATCTGCCTCTGTAACAATAATCACATCACCTTTTGCTTCCTCTAAACCTTTCCTAATAGCAAAGCCATAACCTTGAAGTGGCTGTTTCACAACTCTTGCACCAGCTTTTCTTGCTAGCTCAGGAGTTCTATCTGTGCAATTGTTATCAACAACTACCACTTCATCTACACAAGGCTGAAAAAAATCTTTTACAGTTTTGAAAATGCCTTTTTCTTCGTTATATGCTGGTATTATAACTGAAACTTTTAGTCCATTGTACATCTTATCATATTTAGAATTTTAAGATTTAAACAATAATTGTGGTAAGGCTGAAAGTGGATTATACTTAAGAACTATCCTATTACAATTGTTATTTTCTATTATAGTTAAACCATCGGCAGACTTTTTAACTTTTCCACAGCTAGCTTGCCACCCTGGAAAATATGTTTGCTTCAACAAGATTTTATCACCCAGAGGATAAATTACTAGCTCATTCGAACTTATTACCTCCATAGTAGCGTTTTCGGCAAAATTTACCGCTTGCTTCAGCATTAAAACCTTAAGTCCATTCTTATTGTAGATTGTTTCATAATACAAGTACTCTGGAATTTTAATTGGTGAATCGTCCTTGATTATTATGTATCTTATAGCAAATTTTGATACGTTTAGGAAAACTTGGTTATATACTTCCTCTATTTGTTGTTGTGTCGTGCCTTCAAACCATAAACCTAAGAAGTTGGAATAACCTAAGTTTCTAAAGTATGGTAAGAACCTTTCAAAGGGGCAAAAGCCATCAATTGATGGCTTATCTGTTAGAGCCGGTATTATGTGCATCCAACCTTCTGCCTCGACTATAAGTAATCTGCCTTGAGGAGCGCTTTTGAGTGTGCTAATTAACTCTTCATCCATTTGAAAATTTTTTGTATAGTCTGTCGAAAGAAATGTAAAAGAAATTATTAATGATGCCAATACGGCAACAATTAGCGCAGACTTATTTCTTTGAAGAATAAAAGCTGATACTATTGCAAGTGGTATAGAAGAATAGAAGGCTACTCTGTATGGATCTATCAGGCCTAAAGGTGTATAAGAGTATAGGAGTAGTGATGATGAGAGAATTATTAAAAAGATTGTTAAGTAGAACAAATAATTCAGGCTATCATCAAACTTGTAGATATTCTTATTAGCTACCATCATAGCAAATGCTGTTAGTAATAAAACAACAAAAATAGTTGGCTTGGTGATATTGTATTTTAATGGAATTGGTAGGAAAAAGACTGTTAACGAGAGAAAGATTAAAAGAATTACTATAGGTAGTTTTATTTTATTAAAGATTTTGAATTTTAAGAGTAACGATGCTATTAGTGGTAATCCTAAAGAAACAAGTATTGCTCCTGTCCTTGGTATATCTATAAACTTTCTAACCATCCAGACCATTTGATAAGGATTCTGAATGTAGTAGATATAGCTACCTGCACTAAGAAGTAGCCAAGGCGAAGCTATCAAAATAGAAATTAAAATGATTACAATCAAGTCTTTAAATTTGAATCTTTTCCAGACAAGAACTTTTGAAAAAAGTAAAACAATTAATACTATAAGATATCCAAACCCTTGCGTAAGGAAGGCTAAACCAAAAAATATTCCAGAAATTATTTTGTCTCTTGTCTTTTGTTGGTGAAGAAATGTTATAAAAAACTTTAAGCCAGTAATAAAGAAAAATGCCTCTAAAAGTGTTGTGAACCTATCAACAACAGAAAAATTCCAAATGTTTTGTGGCATGATAATAAAAAGAAATGTCGCGAGTAGTGCAAGGTCTCTTTTTTTCAGCAATGTTTTAGAAAGAAAATAAACTGATATAACAACAAAAAATTCGAACAAGATTTCTAAAGATTTATAAAGTAATAAGTAGTCGTTTGTTGGCCAGAAGGATGAATAGTAATAGGCTA
>Ga0078972_1004152_pt1 | contig 40897 bp, 50 predicted proteins | sample YelNatPaOPGAMG01_FD_67568 | JGI IMG/M metagenome (GOLD analysis project Ga0078972, IMG submission 67568) | Hot spring thermophilic microbial communities from Obsidian Pool, Yellowstone National Park, USA - OP-RAMG-01 (SPADES assembly) (version 2) | ecosystem: Environmental > Aquatic > Thermal...
CTTTCTTGCTCCCCACATCTTTTCCAGAGAATGCTATCCCGCTTAGCCAATAGAACCTGGCGGCTCTTGCAACTTCGTCTCCCGCATCCTCCAATGGCATCGAGCGTTCATTCATAAAATCTTCCTTGCTCAGAACCCTGAAGCGCAACTTCTCAAGTAGTTCAAGCGGACGCTCACGCACAACGCGAAAGAAGTTTGACAACTCCCCATTAATGTCGTTGAGAAATTCCGTTTTTGACATCTCACGTGGTTTTGCGAGTACAACCCAGCACCCGCCGCAAAACGGCTCCGCATATGCTGTATGCTCTGGGAAACGGGCAACAATCTGCTTTCTCAGAAACTTCTTCCCACCAGCCCATGGGATCACGCTATTAATAATTTCTGACCTTAAGGCTAACCTCATCTCCTTTCACCTCTAACCAAGGCTGGATGTATTCACCACTGTTGCCGCAACTTTCACAATAAATCCCTTTTATCCCAGCATCAAAGCTGTCCCTCCATATGAGTTCATAGGTATCGTCTGTAATTATTGCGTGACTGACTGTATGTCTGGTGTATGTCACAACCGTGACATCTAACGAACCGCATTTATGGCACCTGAGCAAACATCTCCGTTTCTTCATCGTTCGCACTTCCATGGTGATATGATTCTTGGTTTACTCCCTTATCCAATCTTCGATGTAGCGATCAACAAAATCGCAGCTTTTGCATAACAAGAATTGAATGTCTCCATCGCCCCGCAAATTAACTGCTTTGTAATGATATCTATCGGCTTCTTCGCGAATGGATTTTATCCTGACCAGTTTAGTAAGAGACACTACAACATCGTCAGAGCCGCACATTGGACAATTCAAAGCGCTACGCATGGCCACCTTTTTGTTTGTCCGCGACTTCTTCTTCTGAAAGAGCTGTACAACCTTTTGGCCTCCATCCTTGACCTGCTTACCAGCCTCCATTACTGCTCTCCTCTCAATGGCCTATATTGCCAGCCATGCCAATAAAAGTGCTCTCTGTCGCTATTTAGCACTTATTCTGGCAATCATTCGCCAGCTTGACTTTTATGCGATCCTCGTAATAATCGATAACTGCCTGTGCAACACCAGAATAGACACACATTCTTTTCCACATTTTGACTTTCTTGTTTGCATCCCCTCCGGTGAATACATGTTTCAGTTCATCGGTGAACTCATCCCTGTTCGGGAGGCTGTCCCACATAATGTTTTCAAGCAGAGTGATCGGGGTAACTTGCATCTGTCCTTCTCCTTTTCCTATTGATATTTTTCTACAAAGAGTTTGCAGCTCAGCACCGGATTGGGGCAAAAGTCGCTCTCGCCATCGCTCCAACACAGGCATCTTCCTTCTTCGTAATTTGCGCACCAGAGACAGATTTTATCGGAATCGAATCTGGTGTGCCCCTTCGGCCTCTTCTTGTCTTTGGCGTATTTATATGCCAGTTTCTCAACAAAATGCGCGAAGTGCTCGCCTATCGTGTTGATATTAAGATATGTTTGCCATTTTCCCATTTTGCCCGCCTCTAAAAGCCTCTAGCGTCTCTTCTGGAGAGAAACGCAATATGCGCTTCGCATTTCGCACGCTAGAACCGTCTCGGTTCAACAGCACCAACTTGAGGTAATCGTATGGGTTTGCAATGTCTATAATTGCATCAACCGTCTGCATTGCGTGATTTAGCAGGCGTTTGCCCCATGAGTGCTCTGGGGGGATATGGCTCGTGATCACTATGTACGGCATACCAAGCTCGGTCTTCGAGATTTGGCTGTGAGCAATAATTTCGTAAAGCGCATCAAGCCTCCTCAATCCAGGCCTATCTGATGATAGCCAGCCTTTATACTCCGCCAAAAACCACACCCCATGTCTGTTCATAATCCGTTCATCTGCCGGAGCAAGGCATTTCGCTTTTTGCTCCCCAAACAACCCAAACCCTATCGCCTCTAATACGATTCTGCAATGTGTCTCAAAAAACCTCCCCAGCTCTACTGAGGGCTGTTTAGCACGTCCCAAATGGGACGCCGAGATCGTCGAACCAATTCTGTTTTGACTTTGCAAAATCCTGTAACTCCTGAATGCTAGAACTAAAGAATGCGTAAACCACTCCCATGACTATCGCGTGAATGTCTTGTTGAGTTAATTCACGATTCAAACCAATACTGCGCTTGATTATCTCGGTCGATACATACGCAGCGTATGCTGCCTTAGCCACGAGGAGTCCTCTGCTGAGTATTTCTTCGGTGCCACTGTATTTTGAAATCTCCTGATAATTTTGGATTACTCTCAGGGCCTCAGACAGACTCAGCATCGGGTACCTCCTCGATAACTTGGCAGTGTTTTGCAAGCAAGTCTATGAAACACGCATAGCAAAACCTGTGCACCTCACCGGTGTATGGATGAATGATCACCAGCCCTTGAGGGCAGAATATCGACGTTTCGAGCTCACCATGGATTGGGCACCTATATTTTTTCTGGTACCTCATTTTGAAGCCTTTCCCAGCGCTCGATCTCCCATTGCAAGTACCACAGAGCCTTGCGAAGATCGTGTATTCCGCCCACTTCCTTATGCCTACAGATATATTTCAAGACGTTGCCGAGAGAAAAATTAAGCCCCCAAGCTTGTACAACGTCGATTGGTTTGATGGGTTTATCATAATGTTTTGGTGTCAATCGATCGCAGCCTTGAACGTGAACCATATTCCCTCAACTCCATTAATCTTCAGGTAATACCCAATGTTATCGTCATCTAGCCCCACTATCGTGAGTGTAGTGCCCTTCGGTATATAGAGCGCGTCCCCACTCAAGAGGAAACGCTTAAGCGGTGCCCAGTTTTGGACATATCCGCTCACTAGTGTGATAATGGCGCAGTCCTTGTCGCGGTAAACCACTGCATCTCTATATATGGTTACCGTCCGAAACGAATCAGCCACCGCCACACTTGCAATCAACATCAACATAGTCAGCGCAACTACCGTCTTTTTCATCGCTTCCTCCCTTCCTTGTGTCTAGTTGGTGTCTCTTCCCAAAGCGCATCTCGAAATAATCGAATAATATGATTAAGCGCCAGAGTTCAGCAGTGTATATTTTCTCAGCATTCTCGATGTCTTCCCCAGTAATATTTGCCTGGATGAACCTGGCGCGTGCATCGGCCGTGACGCTTTTCTGTAGCGTTATTAATGCATCCACGAGCTTCTCGGATGGCTCATTTTGCCTAAGCTTCATTACTGTCCCCCAGCATACATTTCTTGAAGATAAGCGTCACGTCGCGTACTACTTCTGGCGGGGGCTCCGTGCCAGAAGCCGCTGTAATGTAGCTCATGAGCTCTATTATTGTTGTCAAAGTGCGTTTTAAGAGTTCATCCTTTGTCATTTCGCCCTCTCCCTCCCGTTTAGTCCGACTTTATAACCCCGCCAAACACCGTTATAGTAATCGATCTCTGGCGTATCGTATCTCCAGAAAATCACCTGCCCGATGTCCGCTCCGCGTCCGAATATTATACTCCCACCAACCGGAACTTCCATTCGTACACGCAGTATGCCACTGAAACCAGGGGCAATAATCGTGCCAAAGATTGTGATCCCAGCAGTGAAATATGACGATCTAGGACAGAACTGACCACCAACGTCCCCCATAGTGAAATACTCGTTCGTGATGAGCTGATACTGCCCAGGAGCGCAGTACCTTAAACCAGACTCATCAAAGCCAACGTGTATTGGAGGGGGTATTTCTCTGTATGTTTTTGTGAACACTGGGGTTTTGGACTGATCTACCCTGTAGATATCGGCAAGGGAAACATTGAACGCGCACCCCTCGATAAACTTGTAACGTTCCGGCATCTCGTCTTCTTGGCCATACCTGATCATCCCTCTGTCGATTTCCCGTCGAATGCTCCCGCTACTCAACATTCCAAGAACACCTCCGTTACTCTTAGTTTTACCTCTAGCTCCCCTACGAGCACCCCAAGACAAAAAACTGAGAGGACGTCATGCTCATCGAAAAACATGGGGAGGAAATCCATCAGCACGGATGAATTCTTCACGTTTTCTCTCAGCTCAAGAGTAGCTTCCGTTATGACGTCCATCTCATTCATGCTTAGGATTTCGTCTATTTTACTTGCAATATCACTCATCGTAGTAGTAAAAAATGCGGCACCCACATGAAGAAAAACATGGTGGGCGTCTTTTTTTGGTGTTTCTATGGGTGCCGCTCGTAACCTCCTTTGTTTTCGGCTCCTCCTTGGCCTTATCCCCACCTATCTGTGAGGTTTCAGCCCATCCCGCCGGTATAGCCTGGTTCCCATCCTCACTTTGTGAGGGGGCGACGATTATTTTTTTTTATCTTCCAACGACTTTTTCACGTCGGCCGCTAATGCTTTCGTGTCGCTTGTGAGCCTGTTGATCTTGGCGCTAAGCACGCCTACGCTTGATTTTACGGCATCAACAGCCTTAGTCTCTGCCTCGATGCTGCTGTTCGCCAGCTCAATGTTCTTGAGCGCTACTTGACAGCAGTTTTCTTGAGATGCGAGCGTGGTTCGCATACTGTCTGCTGTTGCTATTACCCTCTCCAGCCCTTGCTTATTTTCGGCGATCATGAACAGGGCTGCAACAAGCAGAACAAGACAGACAGATGTTATGATCAGGTTTACTAGCCGCATCTTGTCCTCCTATATCAGCCACACCAATCCTACCCATATCCAGTAGAAATCCGGCGGGAGGAGGAGGGATTCAATAATGACCTTCGGAATCATTGCGACTGTAGCCTCCTCATCTGCTCGGCGTACTGTTGTTGCAGCGTGGCAAGTTGCTGTTGGTATCCCTGCATTATCTGCTGGAGCTGTTGTGGGTTGTTTGCATACCGCAGGCGATCGACATTCATCTGGGTCTGTATCCGCAACACCTGTTGCTGATACTCACCTTGAGCCTGCATGATGGCGATTTGTTTCTGTTGCTGCGCGGTCTGTGTTGCATTCATCTGCGCTTGGTTCGCCATGCCCATTGGGTTTGGGCCACATGTGCCTGGTGAATTATGCGGATACCATTGCGCAAAGACCGGCGCGGCAATGATAAAAAGCGCGAGTGTTAGGATTTTCCTCATCTTCCTCCTTTCCTATGCAGGCCTATCTTTGTTTTCGATAGACCCGCATAGCCATTTGTTAGTGTCTTCTTGGGGGAGGCTTTTACCTAAGCGAAAACCCTTTGTCAAGTATAAAATGCATTTCGCAGCAAAAAAATTATAGCATACACTGCCCACCGACGCAAGAAAATTCCTGAGCCCCTTCTGTGCAGTCAGAGGACTCGTATTTGCTGAGCTCTTGCCAATCGATGTCTTGTGGGAATGATGCGATTCTGGCGTGATATTCTTCTAGTGTGATGTCTCGGTAGGGTAGCCATGGGTAGTTTTGATCGGTCTCGTTTTTTGGGAAAAATGTTAACCCATTGAGTTTATCCCAATGGTGGTAGAGAAAATAGGCCACATCGAGCCATTCGTCCTTCCCAACGTAGATTGTGTTTGAGATGTTATGCTCGACGTAATAATCCCGCACCATTAGGTAGTATTCGAGCTGTTTAAGCGCTGTAACGTCGTGCCTTGTTATGGCCCCATCAGGCGATTTGATTGGGAATTCCGCAAGCACGTTGAATTCGTCAATATCGCGCAACGGGACGCCGTGGTCTCTCAGCACGTAATGGATGGGGTTGATTCGCTCTACAACCACTGAGCGCAGATAGTATTTTCCCCATCGCGGATGGATGCCTGGGGAACAATTAACCAGCTGCGAAACAGTCCCGCTGGGTTTGACGCATGTCGTAGCTAATGGGGTAGAAACATTGTGCTTTTCCGCCAGTTCTGTTGCGGTTGCGCGCACGGTCTCACGGAGCTCTGAGAGTATTGCAGGCTGAAGGATACGAGGGTTGTCCATTATCCCAGTAAGGCTAACTCCGAGCAGCCGTTCTTCCTGACAGTTGCGTTGCCAATCTTTTCGCAGATACGAAAAATCGTCAAACAGGCTCTGGTAGAACGCGCAAACTGTGGCGAGTTTTGCTTTGTGTTTAAGCGTCTGCAGGACGTCGTTGTGTCGCACGATTATTTCTGCAAGATTGCACAGCTCCATATCTCTCATGGAGATTTCGCCACACGGGTTAGTGCCCTCTATTTTAGAGGGGTTCCTGCCTGGAGGGCAAGTTGCCTGCGCCCCAACTAGGTTGAAAATGCCTCTTTCTCCGTTCCCGTTTTCGATAAGCCGCACCCATTCGCGCAGAAACGTCTCCTGGGTAGGGCGTTCATCATACACGGCGCTGATATTTGCATACCACAAATGCGGGTGTTTCTTCTTAAAAATACGTTGCATTAGCTTGTCTTCAAGGTCTGTTAGCGCTATAAGCGCTGAGCGTCGCACCCCTCCGACTTGCACTATGGAAGCCAACTTGCAGAGAATATGATGGATTTCGAGACTGGTCAGTCTGCGCCCCGTAGCGTTGCGGAATATGTCTTTGATAAATCTGATTGCGTCTTGTAACACTTCGGGGCCGGATGCGCGCCCGCCTTTCGTCTTTAGTGGTGCACCTTTTGGGCGGATACGGGAATAGTCGAATCTTAAATAGCACCCCAGGTATGCTGCTTCAATGAGCTGTCGAATAGCGTCGCACCAACCTTCTGTTGAATCGTCGATAACGTACCTGTCAGAGCATATTCTGGCGGGGGCGACCTTTGGCAGTTGTGATATATGTTTTAGGCGGATGCTATACCCAACGCCACAGGAGTTCATGAGCAAATTTAGCGCCTCAGAGAAGGCCTCTATCGAAGAAATTGATAGATAAGAGCAGTTGTATATCGATTGGTTTGCCCTCTCTGCAGTCTCGCCAGCCGCCCAGAGAGCGCGCATGGACGGCATTATCCACTTGCTGAGTATTGCGTTTCTAACAGCCTCCGCCACCAATGGATCGCAGGAGCGCCTCAAGAGAACATTATTGACGTACCTCCCCACGGTTTCATCCCATGTTTCGCGGCGTTGCTCTCCCCAAAGATATCTGGAGTAGTTCCGCACGAAAATAAAATCTTCGTATGGCTTCATGATTCCTCCCGCTGACAAAAAAAATAATGCCCCACACCGCTCAGTCTTCTGAGTCGCTGTTCCTTGATTTCGGGGGGCGTATATATACCAGACAACGACCCCTTGTCAAGTGTTTTTTGCATTTCGCATTTTTTTTGCTAAGTGTCTATGGCGCAAAAGGCGTGTCTGCAACGTAAAATGGCCTAAAAACAAGGTCTCTTTTTTGTGTGATCTGCGAGGCCCAAAATCCACCTCGCATTATGGTCTATAGGCCTCTCAAAACGCTCGAACAAAACCGGCAACGCTAGGTTATATCAAGCGCTTATGCCATCGGCGTCTTTTTTTGTTCACGCTTGGCTGTAACACGCCATCTTCGTTGCGTGCCATAATGAATGTTTGGCTACACGTTGCGTTGTGCGCTGGGTTGCCAGCGTTGTCGATAAGGCGCGCGTTCAATGGCGGCAGGCTGCACTCACTGTACGCGCCAATAGAGCGGGGGAGGGACATTCCCAGTGAGGCCGCAGAAGTCCCATATACAACCGCAAGGGGGGGCGCTATTTTTGCTAGGTTGCTAGCGTTGACCTATGTGGATGCGTTCGGTGGCGGCAGGCTGCGTTCACTGCACGCGCCAATAGAGCGGGGGAGGGACATTCCCAGTGAGGCCGCAGAAGCCCCATATACAACTGCAAGGGGGGCGCTATTTTTGCTAGGTTGCTAGCGTTGACCTATGTGGATGCGTTCGGTGGCGGCAGGCTGCACTCACTGCACGCGCCAATAGAGCGGATGGATCATACCCCAAGGAGGCCGCAGAGGCCTGTTCATGACCGCAATGGGGCACTTAACCCTTTTTATTGGGTTGCCAGCGTTGTCGATAAGGCGCGCGTTTAATGACGGCAGGTCGCGTCTTATTGTATTGGTCGCGCGTTCAGCATACTGAACAGCGGGATAGGCGTTTCAGTGGTAGTGAAACGCGTTGAAATTATTGCTGGTACAAAAAGGTTGCACAGGTGCTACAGGTTTTATAAGTATTAAGGCCGAATATGACTATTTTAGGCTCATGGTGCGTATAGGCTTATACGTGCATTGAGGCCTCATATAAGCCTATACGCGCATTGACGCCTCAATATACACATGAGGCGTCAATGTACATTGACGCCATATATACCCATTGAGGCCTCATATAGGCCTATACGCGTGTTGACGCCTCAATATACATATGAGGCGTCAATGTATATTGAGGCCTCACGTACATATTAGGCCTCAATATATATACTAGTATTAAATTTAATATAATAAATATATAATATATACTTGTCTAGATAAGTAGTACTTACCATTGACTTAATAGGTACCAATGGAGACTTGATATATATGGGGCGTTATAAGTACGTATCTAGAAATTTAGTACTAGATTAGTAAGTAAGTACTATTCTACAACGCTCCATTATTCGGTTTGGTACCATTGATTTGATAAGGCTCCATTACTACAGGGGAGAGTAAGGGTTAATAGGGGGGGGCCGGGGGGAAAGAAGGGAAAGAGGGGGGATGACCATGTGGTCAACGGCTTTGTTAGTGGGGTTTTAGGCGACATCGCCGAAAATGCCCCTAGAATGCCCTACAATCGATTTTCTATGTTCCCGGCTATAATACCATTCCATCGACAATAAAATCCAACAGCGGGGCAGAGAGGGGCGAATTTCTCGAAATCCATGTGAGACGCGAAGTGCAAATAGCGATTCGCGGCAGGGTTGTGTGTGGGGTGGGGTATGGGGACGTTAAAAAATGGCTTGAATAAGCGAATATCGTCTAAAAGGCACCTAGAACCCCCTACAATCGATTTTATATGTCCCCGGCTACAATACCATTCCCGGAATAAAAAAATCGCCCCACGGGGCAGAGAGGGGCGATTTTGGCGAAATCTATGCGAAACGCGCGATGTAAAATGCAGTACGCGGCTAGGGGGCAAGAATGTATTTATTGCGCGCAATCGATGATTCTAGCACGCCTTCTTGCAAGAGCTCTTGAATAACGCTCTTTACGCGGCTTCGCTGGTCAAATGTTGGTTTGGGATAGATGGCTGTGATGACCTCTTCGATGCTGTGCGGCTTCTTGTCGTCAAAGACCATAAACACTTCGGACTTGATGTCAGGCTTCTGCTCTACCGATTCGTCCACCACCCATCTGCAACCCTCTTGCAGCCCTATTTTTATCGAGCGATCAACGACGTCGCGCCCTGTGCAATACAGCTCGCCCATTAAGCTCATGCGATCCGGACGCTTGAGTATAAGGACGGCATCGCTTGCACCAGTAATACCAGTAGTACCACTAACTGCTTCTAACTCATCTTGCGTGGCTCCTTTTCGCAGGTGATGCACGGCCAATATTGATATTGAGCGCTCATGGGCAAGGGTGCGAAGCGCGGCTATTGCCATGTAATCGCTGAAATACGCGTTACCTGAAGAGTCGCTATTCTCGCCTATGATCATTCCAAGCGTGTCGATTATGACAAGCCTGGTGTTGGGTTGGCGGTCGAGAAAGCGCCTTAAGTCGTCAAGCGCGTTTGGTAGAAACGACCATTTAGTGGCCACTCGACAATTATCGGGGGCAGCTGTGTTATGCAGGATCATGTGGAGGCGTTGTGCTAGTCGCCTGAATGGGTCTTCAAGTGCGAGAAGAAGCACATCGCATTTGCTTGTTGGGACAACGCCCATGGTCTGAGCACCTCTTGCAACGTCGAGAGCCCATTGGAACGAAAGCCACGATTTCCCTATTTTTGGCCTTCCAGCGAGTATAGTAAACCCTTCGGGCAGAATTTCTGAAATAATGAACGACGGGGTCTCAAATTCACTATGCTGAATTTCTGCCGTGGATAATATTTCAACTTCCAGGGTCTCCCGTCGCTGCTCGACTTCCTCCGGAAGTAGCTGGTTTGCTCCGTTTCTTATCACCATGCTCATCCTCTGATCTACCCTCCGATCACCCCATTTCACTATTCGTTCTACTTCAGAATCCTGAAGGGGTGGCGAACAACACGAACGATTCCAAGCGTTTGCAGCTTCAAACAAAGCCTGTCCGCTAAAACCTCGTTGTTTCAAATCCTTAACGATATACACGAGCGTGCGATGTCGCCGTCCTTCCCCAACCCATCCTGTGTTTATGCACGGCCCCACGTAATCATTGAAGCTTCTAGGCGGGGCTTCGTTCAATCGGTATGCTTCGATAAGATCGCTTATGTCGTATGTTGCTTGTTCATTGACTTCGACGATCCTACTTACAAATGGCTCTCTTTTCCAATGCACGAACCCAGGAACACGCATTACTCTGCTTATGTCCTTACAAGCTTCATCTCCCCCAAATCTTCTTGTTAGCGAATCCTGAAATCTCGGGAAATCTTCAAGACTTATGTTTGAAGCCCGCCAGTAATAGTGATATCTGCCTGGCGATGATTCAACGATCATTGTTGGGGGTAAGGGGAAATCATCATGCGGTTTTTCTCTTTGTTCATCGACGTCAACAAACAAGCATGTTGCCTGAGTTATATTATTAGCGCTTCTCCCTTGTCCATCGCCTATATTGACTGTGCAAAACACCCCTTGTCCCAAGGAGTTTGATTGAATAAGCCAAGATTTTCTTTCATCGAGCTTTCCGTATTTCCATACTGGCCTTTCCTTGCACCCTTGGCGTTCTGGGATCAGCTGCCAGCATGGAAATGGGTTCCCTATTGTCGCCAGAAATGTTTCTGCATATGCGAGATTCTGCATACTTTTCTCCACGTTTTATTTTTTCAAAGGTAGGAACTCACAAATAGGCAGAATAAAAGGCGATATTGGCCTTGTCACAAAACCTTCTATTTCGCGCCACGAATTTATTTGGTTCGCTCTCGTGTGGAGGATGTATGTTACCTTGTGCCACAAACAAGAGGTCATATTCGTCGAAGGTAAAATCGTCCCCCAGCGCTGTTTTAAGATCAACATTCGGAGTCACAAACAAGGCGGCTTCGACTATGCCTATGAGGCTGTCGAGACGTTCTATCATGAGCTTCGCGTGATGGTCAGCAAAGCATACCCCCATGACTATGACATTCCTAGGAAGCAAAAAGCTCCTCGTTTCTTCCGGAAAGCGTGTGGGGATGATAAAATTAAGGCTAGGCGCTTCTCTTATAATTTCTAACACTTTACGCTTTATTCCCATTTCTACTGTTGGAGAAAATAGATCAGTGTACCTGCAGGCCAGCACTGTATTTTTATGTCGCAATGCTGGAGTTGAAATATGAGCGCTTATTGCAGATGGGATTCCCCTTGTTGATTCGATGAAAAATGGGTATAGGTGTGGCATTGTCTTAAATGAGCACATTTCGCAGCCCTCATTACACCCAAGGACAGGCTCCCATAACCAGTCGCTTAATTCATATCGAACTCGTTTAGATTCTTCTGGGCAGAAGTTGTCGTAATTTATACCAGATTTTCCATTTCCCAACACTTGGAACGGGAATTCCAAGTAATTGCTACAAACTTGGCGGGAAAAAGTGTTGATGCTACTTTGAATTTTACTCTGGCGTCGTCCCTCCATATCCCTTTCACCTCGTGTATTTCGATGTTGTTGTCAGCGTCCAGTACCATGAAGTCTGGCGTGTAATATGTGTTTGGGGCGAGTTTGATCTTGATAATTTCGTACCCCCACCATTTTATTTCTCCGACGCTTCGTCGAAGGTCTAGGTACTCGGCGTACCTTTTCTCCAACTTGTTCATTCCTTGTTTGCGTTGAAAACCTTTCATGCAATCCCCCATCGAGTGCGACATGCGAAAAGCACATCGCACTCAGCCGAAAAAATATTATCAGAACGGAACGTCGTCGTCGTAATAATCGTCTGGGGTATAAGGCACATCATCTGGCGGCGGCATCTCGTAGGACTGGTCAGTTTGTCCTTTCTTGCCTCCTACGAAGTTTACGCGGTTAACCACAATGTCTGTGAACCAACGCTTAGTCTCGCCGTCGATAAACTCTCTGTATTCTATTCTGCCTTTAACCGCTAGTGTGTCCCCCACTTTGACGTACTTTTCCGCCCAATCGGCCAGCCTGTTCCAAAGGACGAGATTGTGCCACTGCGTGCGTTTTTTGTCGTTATATACGTCACTTGTGGCAAGGCGGATTTTCGCTACTTTTTGCCCTGAAAGGGTTGTCCTTATCTGCGGGAGCGCTCCCACGTTTCCTACTAGCGTCACATCATTCATAATTCCCTCCTTTTATTTTTCCCCATGTGGTGCGTATTACCGGCTTAAATGCCTTTAATAGCTCTTGTTTATCTGCCTCTTCTAAAGCTTCGAAGAGCATTGACTGTTTTAATCTTGTCATTGAGGTTGTTAGAATCTCTGCGAGATCGTCCGTAGATGGGCACATTTGCGCCAACGCTTCTAGAAAGGCTCGTTCATCCAGGTCATAGCGAGTATAGCTTTTTGGCCCATACAACACACCACCAGCGCTAATGGGGCCATTTTTCATTGTGAACTCCTTTACTCTCGCCTCTATCTCACTTGCGGCGTCTCGCATGACCATTGCGGCCTCCATTGCGTATGAGTAATCAGCTCTTGTCGCCTCGCCGTTCAGCACGTTCCTTACGGCGTTTCTGAGCTCGTCAGTGCTTACGCTTTGGTGTAAAAAGGGGAGGTTATAAGAAGCTTGACATTCCTTCCCAAGAAACACGCAAGGTTGCCCAAATTGGTTTGTGCAATGCCTGCCCACCCTCGGGGTTGGCGGAGTTTTTGCAATATGCTTAAGTTTCGCCTGTATCCACCGCAGCATTGCATCTTTCGACTTGCGGAAGGCCACGTTTCCATATGGATCAATTATTTGCAACGACCCATCTGGGTTGAAGAGGTATTGGCTCGTTATCACCCTTTTGGGTGCCCCCACATAAACTAGAGAGAAGCTTATGCGAGGTACGTTGAATTTTGCCCTAGCCAACACCCCTGCGTACAAGTGTCGTTCGAACTCATTGTCCTTGACGTATCCACCACTCTTCCAGTCCACGACATGGATTGATTTTTCGTCGAGTTGAAATACGGCATCCAAGATACCGTGGAACTCTGAAGCCTCAGGCTGACATTCTCCTTCCGAGTTTGCATGAATGTGAAGCTCAAGCCCCACCAGCTCGCCATAGTCTATAGTCGAGGATACGGCAAAATCTACCCATGCCCTAAATGGGGAGGGGATTTCTGTGTCGCTTATTCGTCCTGAGAGATAATCCTGGATGTACTGATGAGCCAACACACCGGTTTCTGCTGCATCTGATTGACGATCCTTAAGCCCCACGTTGTAAATGAGGTCAGCCTTATATGGACACATCTTGAATGTTTCGTATTTTGTTTTACTCAGCGGGAGGAGCTGCATTTCCTTCCTCCTTTGGCTCGTCATCGCGTGCCGCCTCTTTTATGTAGTCGAACATAAACTTTCTTAGCCAATCTACGTCGTTAATTTCATTAATGAAATCAACTCCTTTTACCTCTATGGCTTTATTGAGGCCAGCTTCGACAACGTCATTTGGAACACCGTTTTGCTTCCCGAACTTTGCGATATTGGAAAGCAAAGTAAGTAGCCGTTTAGGGACGGAATCTGGGACAATAGACAAATTCTCGACATCATAGTAATCGAGCCATAGGCTTGATTTCTTTGCAGTGAAAGCCGATAGTATATTTGCCACCGGCTGTGGGGATGCCTCATCCCAGTCCCAATCGACATCAGCAGAGGGTGTCAACCAATCTCGGATGTCGTTCACAAAGCCTTCATCCGGCAGGGTGGTTACCCTTCCATCCAGCGCTGAGCACCTTGTTTTCTCGACGTAAATCTTATGGTCTCGATCCATTGCAAAGAACAGATCGAATTCATACTCAACCCCAGGTTTTTGTATCGGAAGCATTACTTTGCGTTTGTAGTCTATATGTCCTTGCTCGTCTTTTGCATTGGGGTATTTTGCCCTCATGGTGCAGATGATATGGGTTTTATTTTGCAGGATTTTGTGGAGTAATTTGTTGTAGAGCGGAGTGACCTGTCCCCAAGCTTGCAAAGGGGATTTGATGTTTGGCTTTTCTTCTATAGCCTTGGCTGTCTGGAGCGCGCCACCGACGCCGTCCCATGCGTGAGAAAAGGAGTCCAGGATTATGACCTCCGCCCCGGCCTGCTCAAATGCCTCGATAGCATCAATATAGTCTTTTGGGCTATAGCGTTCGAGGCGGATGAGCTTGAAGCGGTAGCCCTTCTCCCCATCCCACGCGTACATGGTGCTCGATCCATTTTCTGTATCAACGACACCAATCTTGGAGCCGAGATTAGATGCGATTTCCAGGGCCGCCAGTGTCTTTCCACACCCCGCTGGGCCATACAGCCCCAGTCTTAGTTTGAAATTACCTTTGACCGCTTTTTCGATCATCTTACCCTCCTTTCAATTGCCTTTTCTAGATCGCTTGTTCTGTAGAGGATTTTCCGCCCAATGCGTAGAAAGGGAATCTGTCCACGTTGGCGGAGCCGATACATGGTTTTTGGCGAAACCCGCATCTGCTTTGATGCTTCTGATTCCGTCATTATGCGCATAATCTCCCTCCTTTACCGTATTCTGCGTCATGCGAAGCGCATTTAGCGTATCATAAATCCTTTGTCAAGAGAAAAATGGACTGTAACGGACTGGAGCGGACATTTTTTGTGTAAAATCTCTTGACAGTACGAACAGGTTATGCTATTGCATAATACGAAACGTAGTTCGCATCGGGAGGAATAAGATGGGATCACCGCAAGAGTTTTGGGAGTTCCTTAAGAAGACTAGAGGAACAGACCCAGTCACCGGAGGGGAGGAAAGCTTGCGGCGATGGGCCGCAAGGCTCAATGTTGACATTAACAACCTCATTAGCTGGAGTAGGGGTGGGCGCGTCTCGCCGAGGCTAATCAAGCAGGTTGTAGAAGCGCTCGGCCTCCCAGATCATGAGTTTTACAAGCTTGTAGAGCTATCACAACCAGAAGCGCCGCCTCTGGAAGCATCGGAGCCGATTCCTATTTTCAGGTTTAAGACTCTTACCGTAGAAGATGGGAGGGTTATGGGTGAGAGGGTTGGCAGTGCCAGATTCCCTAGCGATCTAATTTCTGACGATGACTGCATCGGGGTGAAGCGTGGCAACGGAAAGGGGTTTGTGCTATACCTAATAAAGCCAGGGACAGACGACATAACTGATGGCGATAAGGTGTTAATCAGCGGGTATCCTCACACCCTCAATAGGCTGACTCCTTTTCCGCCAGCGAATCTTTCAAGACACGAGAAGGTCGCGGGTAGGGTACTAATCGCAATTCACGGTTATCGAGGCGCAAGATGGCCCTCCTGATATATTGCAAATCATGCAAGCGCCTCTTTCCTTTGTCGAGGGGCAAATGCTACTGCGGCAAAATTCCGCAACAACGTATTTATTATCTTGAGTGGTGGCAGGAAGGCAAGCGCAAGCGCAAGCGCCTTGGCGACATCGGCATATATGCTGCGCGCGACGCAGAACGAAAAGTTGCGCTTGCGAAGAACACTAATCGTCAGACAATGGTAAAAGTCGGTGGCAAGAGCGTTTCGTTGAGTGACGCAATAGACGAGTTTTTGCGAAGGAAACAAACGCAGGGACTTACAGAATTAAGCCTTCAATCAAACTATACCAAAGCCAAGATTATTCAAGAAAATTTAGGAATTGCTGAACTCTCGGAGCTGACGAGGGAAGTAATAGATAGGTTTATCGCCAAACTATCGGAGACCAGAAAGCCGTGGACTGTGTCGCTCATCGTTTCGAGGCTAAAAGCGATTGTATCTCCATATGTTGACATGGAGATATTTTCTGGCATAAAATTTGCTACGCCCCCAAATAGGACTGATTATTACTCCGAGAGCGAGGCGAGACGGCTTCTCAAATGGTTGGCTGAACATGACCAAATCACATACGAACAGACCTACCTTATGTTGCTTACTGGGTTAAGGAAAAGCAATGTATTTGGGTTGAAGTGGGATATGATTAGCATGAGAGATCGGTCTATTACTGTTATAGCTAAAGGGAGGAGAAAGCATGTAGTCTATTTTGATAAACATTTTGCTGAACTGCTGTCACAAAAGGGGGACAGGGAAGGGTACATCTGGCCTTCGATACGAAACAAAGATGCTCCGTATAATCGTCAGACGTTTAGCCTTGCATTAGAGTCAGCGATGAAACAGGCGGGGGTGCGCAGGCTGCGAGTCCACGATTTGCGACACTCTGCAGCAACATTATTGCTAAAAAAGACTGGGAACTTGGCATTAGTACAAAAACTGCTGGGGCATTCTTCGATCACACAGACGACGCGTTATGCGCATGTTATGGATTCTCAATTGAGAGAGACGCCGAATATCTTGAGCGAGATCATAACCAAGAACACCGACAGTAAAACAGACAGTGAGACTTCTTAACATACTAAGATAATTGACGATTCAGTGCGTTAGAAATATTGTCCTAATCTGACAATTTATGCTTTTTGAAGCACTTCGGAAATGTCCTAACCGCTTGATTTGATTGACAAAGTCATTGATAATTTTAGGCGTCAATGAGGGGAAAATAGGATTTTCTTGTCTAAATCTTGCATTTTATAAGTTGTTGATTTCGTGGACAATCGTGGACTCTAGTGGACTAAAACGGACTAAACCAGACACGTCATAGACAGTATTTAGACACTGGGGACTGTGTTCTTGAAGGTTTTTTTGAGGAAAAATGGAACTTTTTTCTAAGCATCGTTTTCTAAATGGCTAAAAGGTTTGAGATTATGCCAAAGAAGGGACAAGTACTAGACACAGAGACATTAGAAGAAAAGGAAGAAAAGGGCGATACTGCCCTTCAAGGTGTGGCCGCATTAGAGGCACTCCCACCGAGTCAACAGCTCAGAATTGCACGCATGTATATGGCGCGCACGCCATACAAAGAGATGGCGAAACAGCTAGGGGAGCACGGCATTAGAACCAATGATGCGGCCCTACATAGATTTTGTATGCGGTATCTGCAGTCGTATGGCAGCGATAACCGCATACTTATGAAAGAGCGACTCGAACGGCTTCAAGAGGAAGCGGCGATACAAATTCTCGATCTCGCTATCAAAGCGCTTTCCCAGGCTCCCGATCTGCAAGTTAAGTCCATGAAGGATTTTTGGACTATAGCTGGAACGGTAGGGAGGATAATGCAAGGCCTGTCTCAATTTCAGCGTTCGAGTAGCGATCTTTCTCGCGCCGTGCAGATGTATCGCGACCATTATAAAAACGCGGTAAAACAGGAGTTGGCTGATAACCCAGAGTTGGTCACACAGCTTCATATTGTTTTAGACAAGGCCGCTGAAAAAATACTTAGGTCGCAAGAAGCTGATAACGCAGTACTTGAGATTGAATTGTGAAATTTGTAACTAAGAATCTCCTCCCCAATGAGAAGTTCCTCCCCACCTCTTCCAGACTTACTCTTGAAGCTTGGATAAAGCGCGCCAATATAACTCTGCGCAACAAGAGATATTCCCTCAGGCGACACGAGTATCTTGAGCAAGTACTTAGGGACGAGAGCCCTTTTATTGTTTTTCGCAAGGCAGCCCAAGTTGGAATTTCCACGCTGATGTTGATTAAGAGCATATGGGTGGCTGAGCATTTAGGCGGGAAGGTTGTGTACTACTTTCCCAATGACCAGTCTTGCCAAGATTTCTCTTCAGACAGGCTCGCTCCTATGATCGAGACATCATCATACCTTGTGTCGCGCGTAAGGGCCACAGATAGGGTAGGTTTGAAACAAATAGGCCCGGGCTCGATATATGTACGTGGGTTGCAGACTAAGGCCAAAGCAAAATCAATAGATTGCGACATGGTGGTGCTCGACGAGTTGGACGAAGCGCCGGAGGAACTTATAGAGTTCGCACTTGATAGACTTAGGCATAGCGAACTTGGCTGGGCTGTTATGTTGTCTCAACCGTCCATGCCTGGATGGGGGATAGATAGGCGTTTCAACCTCAGCGATCAGAAGCATTGGCACATAATTTGCGACTCGTGTGGCCATAGGAACTGTTTAGAGCTTGAATTCCCAGCGAATTTCATCCCAATTCCCCAAAACCAGAAAAGAAAACACCCGGAAGGCGCAACCCATTATCGTGGCTGTAGTAAGTGCCAAGCAAAATTGAATATGGCGCACGGGGAGTGGATTGCGCTAAAGCCTGGTCAGTTTATTAGTGGCTACCATATTAGTCAACTCTATTCCCAGATTCAAGTCCCGGGTTTCCCAAATGTAGCAAGTCGTATTATGTATGAATACGAGAATAAAAAAGCGAGTAGCCTGGGATTAGAGAATTTCAACATCAGTATGCTTGGGTTCCCGTATTCGAGCAATAGCGTCCGCATAACCGATGAGACGCTGGATGGAATTGAGGGCGACTACGGCGTGACGTTGACTGGGAACGGATGTTACATGGGGGTTGACCAGGGCGACGAGCTATGCGTGGTCGTAGGAATGATGTCTGGGAACGTATTCAAGGTCATTTATCTGGAGCGCACCGAGAAATGGGGACGTCTTGAAACACTGATGGATCAATTTGGCGTGGCATATTGTCTCATTGACGCAATGCCCAACAAGCATTCAGCCAAGCAATTCGCCGCGAAATTCCCTAATCGGGTGTCGATTCAATATTTTCAGAACACATCATTCAGGCGAGGCGAGGAGACATTAGAAGGGCGGGTTACCATCCCAACAGTGTGCATTGATCGGACGGAATCACTCGATCAGATGATAGATGAAATGGAGATGTTGAGGATTATTGTTCCAAGCCGTCATTTTTCCGATGAGCGTTGGATGAGAGAGCTTGAAGTCTTTAGACGGCATCTAAAACAACTCGTGACCACGATAGAATACAACAGCAAGGGGGCCCCAGTCAGGTCATATCTTTCTGGCAAGATTGAGAACCATTATGGTATGGCCCTTAATTCCGCATACCTCGCCGCCAAGGTTGGAGTCTTCCAATCTCCGATTATGGTCAAACCGATTTTTGTGAGCGCCAAGCATGGAGAAAAATCGCATGGGCTGGCTCGAAAGACTATTTAATAAATCAAAACCCGCTAACTATCCAAGGGTGACTGCGCGAGTATCGCGGGATAATGAGTGGCTCTCAGATTACACCAGTCGCTTTATAGCAGGACTTTCATGGATACAGGGCAAGGTGCCTGGAGTGCTGTATGATGTCATTGATAATTTGACATATACCGATCCATACATGTCTCGTTTCCACCAAACCATGATTAGCCTTGGCAACGTTGGCCACGAACTTATAATACAAGCACCCAACCAGGCCAGAATGCTCCAGGCCCTTGAAGTAGCAAATGAGCTTGCCGCAAAGTGTTTCCCATTATCATACGGCATGGATGGATTGGTGAATGCGTTATTTTCGCAAGCGGCGAGGCATGGAGGGCTGTGTTGTGAATGGGTGCCAGATAAAGCACTCACCGCGATACAACGCGTTTTTGTTGTCCCCATAAGATCATTGCGTTGGCAATATGACAATAATGGAAACTTGGAGCTGTACCAAGACCAGAACGGCGAATTGGTCAAGCTAAACCCAATCCAGACGACGTATTGCAACCTTATCATGCGCGACACTGATCCATATCCTGTTCCACCGGCTATTGCGGCCATATCGTCGTGCATGACGCATAAAGAGGTGGTTGAAAAAATTAAGGTATGGATGGATAAGGTATCGGCTTTTGGTGTGCTCCTGGCAAGCGTTGATCCTCCTCCAAGAGAGGTGGGGGAATCGCAAGCGCAATACGACGCCAAGGCTGAGAAATACTTACAGGAGATAGCGGACTCTATACGTGATAACATGTCCGCTGGGATTGGGGTGGGCTACAAGAATATTGATTTTAGCTTTCAGAATACGCAGGCATCAGCGCAGGGGGCGCGCGACATACTCGAATTGGTGCTGAAAGGGCTTTTTGCTGCGCTTCATACTGACCCGATTTTTTTCGGATGGTCTGCGCACGCCTCTCAGAACGTTGGCCCCATCTATGATGAAATGAAAGCGCGGATCAAGGTGTTTCGAAGTGGGGTTAAGCGCTGTATCGAACAAGGGCATCGACTGAATCTGGCGCTCAGAGGGTTTGGGGATGTTGGGCTCACCGTGGATTTCGGTGGGGAGATGGCAGATGATATATTTAAGGTACGAGAAGCCAAGCTTATGGAATCCCAAGCCGTTGTACAACTCGTCCAATCTGGGATAATTACAGTCGATGAGGCAAGAAAGCAATTAGGATATGGAGACCCAACCCCTCCTGCCCAGAACATCATCGTATCTTTTTCAAAAGAATTGGGTAGATATGTCAAAAAAAGTGAAACTTTTACGTTAATAACTAACTCTTATTCCATTAACAAGACCCCTTCAATCGCCTCGCTCAAGCAGGCGTTTCGTTCGGCGATGCTTGGCGGCTATATATGGCTCCAGAGCTGGGTAGCGACAGTTGTTGCAGATCATCTTCCGGGGCGTGAAGAATTTATCTCCGAAGCGCTATCCAGGATAATTGACCGAGTCGAAAGCGACGAAGAATTGGGGCTGGCCATTCAATCTCTCATAATTGATATTCAAGAAGTGGCGAAAGAAAGCAAAAATTTAGCCGCCAAGCGATCCGCCATTTGGGACGATTGGGATATGGCCGCTATTTCCGCGCTTGCAGGTATTTTAGAGGCTGATGCCGTATCCAGGTTTATATCCGGTACACCTGCTAGGCTAAAAACATTATCGGATTATATGGGGGAATTGTACGACACTCTTGGCTCGACTGGCGAGTTTTCGATAGCTTTGAAAAAGCGTTTTGAGGACATAGTGACATCCATGAGTAATGTCGCTGCTGATCTTATAGCCAATCACGCTCTTGAATCAGCGAAGAATATAGGGTTGCTATCAGGATTCGCTGATAGAGGGGTTGAATACGTAAGAATAGATGGCCCTAGGGACAACAGAAAATGTAAATTTTGTTACGGAATGCTCGACAGGGTATTTAATGTTGGCGAACTGAAGAGCAAATATCTTTCTCTACTAGAGAATGCAAAAGACAAGACAGCGTTGCCTATGGCAACAGATGTGATTGACGACGCATTCTCTGTTTCTGATAGTAAACTGCTTGACCTAGGGGTAGCTCTCCCACCGTATCATCCCAGGTGTCGAGACTACATAGTGGAGGCGTAATGGAATTACAGTGTGTTGATCGTGGGACAATAAGAGGAAAAAGAATCTATCGGGTTGATTGCATTATCGATTCACATTTACGGGAACCTCTTCCGTCCAAGACAGACAAAATCGAGCCCGAAGAAGAGGAGAAAGCAGAGGATATAGACGCCTCAGCTTCGAATATTAGCGATGGCGATCCCTCGATTGTGACTGCGAGGTGGCGACTAATCTCGTGCGTAATGGCCTGGCCACAAACCGGCTTTCCCCTCCCCCAGTTGATTGATTACGGGCACGATAATGGGGCCGTATTAAAGCAGGCGGTGCAATACATCAATAAGCACAATCCTGATCTCCTTTGGAACCACTCGCTCGATAGTAAGGATATCGCAGGCTATGTTCGGAATGCTGAATGGGAGGATTCTGAAGATATCCCTGCCGGTGTGAATGCAGAATTAGTGGTTGATGAGCGGTATGATCCAAAGGCAGCGACGGGGCTCCGCTTAGGGATATTACGGAGCGGGTCGATTGGCGTGTCGATGGACATAACACCTTCGCATCCAGACCTAGACTTTGACGAATTTCTGGCTCGGCAGGGGGAGACGATAAATGGAGAAATAGTAAGGTGGTTGCCAAAGAAGATGTTTGCGGTTCGCCATATGGCGCTTGTCCCCGCCGGCACTGGAGCTGATAAGCACGCTGGGATGCGTAATTCCCATACCATACCAGAGAACAATGACAAAAAGATGGAGGAACTAAAAATGAATCATGGCGAGGTACTGCAAAAAATCCTCGATTCGCTCAAGATTGACCCCAAGGTAGCAAATGAAGGGGATGGCGAAGAGATACTTACGGCCGTTCAAGAGAAGCTTCAGTCTCTCAATGCTACTCAGGGGAAGCAGCCTGATAGGATCATTGAGGCGAAGCGAATGAATCACGGCGAGGTGCTACAACGCGTTGTTGATGCGCTCAATATCGACTACACGATCGCGGATGCAGATGTCGGCGAGAGTGTGATAGCGGCCATCGACAAGAAGCTAAGTGCGCTCTTTGCGATTCGCGAAAAGCATCAAATATGGAACGAGGCCTTGTATGCCCTCGGTAAGAAGTTGTTCAGTAATGATTTCAGCATCGATGATGTGTTGAATTCTTTTGACTTGCTTTATGAACTGGCCGAACAGGGCAAGCAATTGATAGATGTGAAACGCAAGGAAGCATTGGAATGGTTTGACAAAGCTCATGTTGATGTGCTGGATTCTGAGCCAATCAAGCGACTTAGGTCTAGGATTGAACAGATCGATGATGTAGGCCACTTAGATGACATGATTGCCGAGTACAAGACCATTGCGGCTGGCAAATTCGAGCTAAATAGAACAAGCGCTGATACGAAGACTGAAGAGCCAGAGGTAACGGACTCTGATATTCAAGAGTCAGCGAATAGATTGTTCAATTAATAGGGAGGAGATATGAAACAGGAAAGTCTGGATACTCTTGCAGTTAGCTTCTCTTGCCCCACTGACATTGAGGTTGGGGATATGGTTGCCATCACTGGCAACAAAACGGTGGGTAAGCCAACGAGCGCAGGAACTCTGAATTATGTAGGCGTTGTTCAAGCGCATCAGGACGGCGCAAGTGTTTGCACGGTGCAGACCAGGTTCCTTCGCCGGAATGATACAAGGATTTCCGGTGGCGCTGTCCCAGTTGGCCCTGTTGTGCTCGGCACAGACGGAAAATTGATTGCGTTTGATGCACAGACCCACTCACCGGCTGCAATAGTGGGCATGGCTATAACCGCAGCGACTGCAGCCGATCAGAAAATTGAGACATTGGAATACTAGGAGGACTGGATATGGCTGGAACGCTTGGCCTAAAAAATAGTTTGAGGGAAAGAGTAATTGTCCCATTGAATCATTACAGGGACAGCGACAAGGGCGGTAAGGACATATCGTTTATCAACTTCGCACAAACGAGGGCCATTAACGAAGACGGGCGACCTGTGGGGTTGAAAAACCAGAAGGGCGAGCCAATCACATGGAACGATATTTGGCAAGATATTGGGCTAGACCCATCTCGCGTTACGTTGGACAACCTTTTGACCGCATCCGGGGATGTGAAATACCTTGCGCCGGAGATTATTCGTGACTTTATCGTCAAGGGGTTCGAGGCCGACGCCACACATACCGATATTATAGCTGGCACCGAGGCGGTCGATTCAATGGTGGTGACAACGCCGTGGCTTGAGGTCACAGATGCCAATCCTGAAGCCATCGAGGAAGCTGAAACGATTCCGCAGGCGAGCATAAAATGGGGACATAAAACCATAGAACTGCATAAGCGCGGAAAGGCGATTTCGTTCTCAGACGAACTACTATTGAGGGTGAGGCTCCCCATCTTGCAGTATTACATGCGACGTTTCGGCGTGATGCTCGGTAAGGAGCTGTTCACTGAAGCGGTTACTACCTTGGTGAACGGCGATCAGGCAGACGGTTCCGATGCATGTGCAGTCATCGGAGTCAACTCCACCAGCGATGGTCTTACGTTCAAAGACTTCCTTCGGGCATGGATACGATCCCACAGGATCGCTGTCAACTGGACTACGATGCTGACGAGCGAGAATGCAGGATGGGAAGTTCTTCAGCTCGATGAGTTTTCTAAGCCCCAGGGCCTCGGCGGCGTGGTAACGACTGTGCAGTCGCGGAATAGGGTTATCCCCGCCACTATGGGACATTTTATCACTCACGTATTGTCCGACAACCAGGTGATGTTGCTTGACCAATCTCTTGGCGTGGTATTTCTGGTATTCCGGCCACTCCTTGTCGAATCCGATAGAATTGTTATGAGGCAGATTCAGGGCACTTATTGCTCGATTATTTGTGGATTCTCCACTATTGAACCGTGGGGTAGGATCATTATCGATAAGACCAAGGCGTTTAGCTCGAACGGATTCCCAAGCTATATGGAACCTGTATTGTAATGGAGGATAGATGCCAACCCTACGATTGGTAAAATCGGATGCGTTCGTTGACCCAGAGACGAAGCTATTCCTTACCCGTGGAGAGGAGGTGAGCGTTTCCGGAAATCTGGGGATGCTCACCCGCAGGGCCATACGGGCCGGGAATATTGAGATAGTCTCGGAGAAAAAGGTCGAGACCGTCGAAGACGATATACAGGACGACGCACTCCCAACCGAAGATACTGATAGTCAAGAGAGTCAACCCAAAAATCGTCCGAAGAAAGCTCGTAAGTAATGGTTGACATTCAACGGCTTGTTGAGATTGATCTAGCTCCTGTATTCGAACTTGATCCTGATCTCCCCGATGAAATCGCTGATCGTATCGATGCAGAGATTGCTCTGCATGGGTACGATCCCGTAGATATCACGGAGCAGCAGGCTGTTCTTGTGGCGCTACTAACCACAAAGGCTTTTATCCCCCGCCTACTGCTCAAATTTGCGCAGGAGTTGAGGCGTGCTAAAGGGGGCGCGGCCGAGGCCGAGTTTCAGGATGCGATTAAATATCTCCAGGCGCTAAGAGACGAGTTGCAAGGGAGATATCAGGAAGCGTTGAGCGACCTCGGCGAAGACCTCCCCCCAGGAACGCCTCCTTGGCCTGGGGTAGGGGTACAACCTTGGTAGAATGAATATACAACGTGTCGAAAGCGCGTTTCAGCGCATTTTTGATGAGTTGGCGGGAGATGTTGTGACTATTGTCACAAAAGACGGGACTGAGCACAACATTACCGCTATTGTTTATAACGCCTCGAACGCGTATTCTGACGGTATAGACATAGAGCCGTATGGCCCAGAAGATCGTAATACTCTGGATGTCACCTTTCACAAATCTGAGCTTGATAAGAATTCTATAACCATCGATAAATATTGTCGCTTTATCTATAAGGGCAAATTGTATTTCTTGGCTGACGGGTACCCGATAAGAGACACGCAGGTTCCAATTCAAGCCCTACATTCTGTCGTCACCGTTCGCATCAGGCTAGCTGATGAACGCAATGAGACCGATTCTAGGAAAGAGTGGGGATGGCAATAAGGTTTATACTGATAAAGGCCTCCGCCAACAGCCCTGAGAATAGGAGAACGATACAGGCGATACGTACCATAGGGACGCTTGTTCCGCACGCCACAGTCGCATTGGTAAAGAAATATGCAGGGGTGATAGAATACGAGACTCAACGGACAATTTGGCAACAAATACCACCATGGGAACCGTTGTCGTTCGATTACCTTCGTAGAAAACACAGAGAAGGATTCGATACCAGAATTCTATTACGTTCTCATTTGCTGGTTCGAGCGATAGCTGCCATGGGGTTGCAACAGTCGAGAGAAGGCATTGCAATGGTGGTGTCAGTCCACCGCATACGCTACCCAAATTGGGGGAAACTTGGTCATTTTATACGAAAATATGGCTTTCCCAAAACCTTGAAAGAGGCTCGGCGATTGTCGCGCAGAACGAAATTTCATGAACGAGACACTGAACAGGTTATGCAGATTCATGAGGAGGCCACTGCAAGGAAACGTCCGGTGTTCGAGCCTACATATGCCAGGATCGCCAAACAAATAGCTGTTGATTTCGAACAGGAACTGATTTCCCAATTAGGCCTATGATAGATGCCGTCACGAAAGCGATTATTGACCAACTTAAACGCGTGAAGAGAGCAGGGCAGCCCGTGCGCGTCGTTGAGTTCGCCCCAGGTGTTGATATTGATCAGTCGATATATCCTGCATACTCAGTGTATTTGGATGAAGTGGTGGAGGATGTGACCAATTTTGGTTGCGAGGACTATATTTTTGAGCCCTCGGTAGAAACGGCCACTATTCCACATCCTGATCCAAAACAGAAGACGACGCTCACGGGCCCCAAATCATATACAGTGAGACCATACCCAACCCCCATGCGGCTAGTTTACATAATAGGAGCACTCGCCACTAATACCTATGATTTTTACGGTCTAATAGAATGGCTATTTCAATGTTTTCACCGCGGTTGCAGTCTGAATGTTGAAGGGCAGAATGTTGTGCCAGTATTGAGCGATGAGCGGATTGATGACAATCAGGGGGTAGGGCTTCTTAGAAGATGGTACGTACTTAATGTTAGAGATGTTTTTCTTAAACGGCATGATATTAAAGTTGTGTCGTCAATCAAGCAAATCTCACCCGAAATCAAGACAGGGAGGAAAATAAATGGCAAGTGGTATAGTCAAGATTATTAATCTCGAACCTACGCCTAGGGATATTACCCTCCTGGATGGGCGAGACATACGATTACAACCCTTCTCATTTTCGGGGACTGAGCATATTTCTGACCCTATCCCCAAGAAATTAATTCCTGATGGGTTGAAATCGTTAATTAATCGTCAGTTCATCAGGATTGAGGAGGTGTAGCTATGCCTACAAGGGGAGCCGCAAGAGTAATTCGTAGCATCGCCGATCTATCATATTATGCTGAAGAGATCGGCGAATGTGTAGTGGCGGTTCTGGCGGATGTAGAGAGAGGAAAACCGTGGGAGCCAATTTATTGCAAGACGCTAGATGAATTTGAGCGACAATGTGGCCGCACATGGACTCGCTCATCTGATCCGCTGGTAATACGTACCGGCTTGATGCAGGGCGCTAATTTCGCCGTTATTCGTCTATTGAATTGCACCGATCCAGGAGACAAGAGCACATGCACAGCGAAAAAAGCGTCATTGGTGCTAAATGACAGAGGTTCTCAATCTACGCCGGCCAGAATAGTCGCCAAGCGTGGGCCTTATGTCTTTAACAAGGAGCATGGCGGAAGGTTTGACAGCAATGAGCTTGGGCCATTCCACATTGTGGAAAACGTCAATGATAAGCTGTTGTTACAGGTGTCGTCAGACGTCGCACCACAAAGCGTGACACTAACAGCCGGAACAAGCGTGACTGCGGACGCCATTGCTTCGGAGATTAATGCCGCAACCGAAAAAATCAATGCATCAGTTGTTGACGGTAAATTGCGGTTAGAAGCGAGCAGTGCAACTGACTCGCTGATTATCCTCAGCGTTGACAATGACGCGTATAGCGCCTTGGGGTTGCGCGAGGGGGTTTATGCGCCAGTCGCCGGCAATAACATTCTGATCCTCTCCGTCGATAGTGGGGCCGATCAGACTTTTACATTCCCAGAAGGTGCATTCACAAGTGGGCAGGTCGCCAATTTGCTCACAACGCTTGATGGAGCTATGGCAAGTTCAAGCGGCGGGTGCTTGGTGATCACTGGCGTTGAGGTTGGGAGTCAGCATTCAATTACCGTCAAGGATTGTTCAGCGGCTCCATACCTTGGGATTGATGTGGCCACATATCGTGGTTATTCTGGCACCGCAAAGGATACTCTCAGGATTGAGGCAGAGAGCGAGGGGGCTTGGGGGAACTATCTAAAAGTCTCCATTTACGAGAATGCCTTTGATAGTAGCCTTTTTGATATGCGGATAGCCTACAGCAACCAAGGCGGGCTAAACGAATACCATAGTGGACTCACTATGGATCACAATGCTCCGAATTATGTTGTAACTGTCCTCAATGCCGCGTCAAGGCTTGTGCGAGTCTATGATTTGGGCTCGACGAACCCAGACGTTGTGAGAAATCCGAGAATAGATGAGGTTGGAACCTTTCTGACCGGTGGCGACAATGGCCTGCCCCTTACAATCCAGGATTATATAGGCGATCCTGTTGAACAGACTGGGATATGGGCGCTTGATAAGATTCAGAACTCGATAGATGTGATAGTCCCGGGGACACAGTCAGTAACAGTCTTGCAGGCGCTTGCCGCATACTGTGAAAACGGCAGGCTCATGATGGCGCATTGCAATACGCCGGCAGGATACGATCCTTATGAAGCGAAGAAATGGCGTATGGGTGAGGCACCATATACGCATGAAGCGTTTAATTCTCACCTGCTGACGCTATATTTCGGGAGGCCGTTGGTTTATGACCCGCGCACTGACAAGCGCATATTTGTGTCGAACCTAGGTCATCTCGCGGCCGTCTTAACGAAGACGACAAATCGTAGCGGATATAGCTATGCCCCTGCAGGTTTCCGTCGTGGTACGGTTGACCTTGTCGAAGGGCTTGATTTTAACCTCGCTGATTATCCTGGCATCCACGACATGATGAGTGACGCTGGAATCAACGCCTTAATAATCAGTAGGGAGCAGGGGCTTGAGCAGGCAGTCTTCTGGGAGCAATTTACTACGCAGACAATGAGTAGCGCATTGCGCGATATCAACGTTATGCGATTTATACTGATGATGCAAAAAACGCTCACGCCAGTTTTGTATCTATTCTTATGGGAACCCAACCATCCTATTACTTGGCGAGAGATTTATCGCACACTGAAGCCTACTTTTGATAAGTGGGCAGAAAGAATGGATATATATGCATACCTGCTTCAAATGGATCAGGATGCATATTTCGATGTCAACACTGGCGAGCTGAAGGCGGCGATAATCAACTCAGGGTATGATATCGATCAAGGTATCTACCATTGCAGATTCTTCATCCAGCCAACTAGAGCGATACGGATCATTGATGCTGTGACCGCGGTCACAAGGACTGGCGAGCTCTTCTCTCAATACACGATACTCAAGCAATTGCCAGCCTGGTGGAGGAATGTATAGCCGAAGAGGGGGTAGATACCCCCTCTTTTCTGGAGGAGTTTTATGGCGACTGAAGTAAAAAAATACGAGAAGGTGAAAGAATTTAAGTTTAGGGTTGAGGTGAACGGATTTCCCGTGGCGCTTGTAGAAGAATGCGACATGGGGGAGGAACAGATTAGCGTTGTCAAATCGGCTGGGGCCGGCCAGAACCACCCTGATAAAGAGGCAGGTGGCCTAGAATATGGGGACTGTGTGCTCCGAACGCTTGTCCCCACCGAGGGGCCTGGTATAGACTTTTGGAATAACGCAATCAAAAGAGCGCAAAATCCTGCTACACAGTCAGGGCTGCACCCCAGTGGCTATTATTTTGAAATGACGGTGCTTGAACTCGACAATACGAGCGCTCCTGTTCGTATTACCGAATTTCATAATTGTTTCGTGAACGTTAACCATCCCACCAATAGAAGTGGTCTTTCGTTCGATAAAAACGCAATTGACGAAATACATATCGCATATGAATGGCGAGAGCAGAGGGCTGTAAATGGAGGCTAAGCGAGCTGAGGTCGATCTACTTATTTCTAAGCGACACGTCATCCTAGAGGAGGGCGACGGTTACACCGAGCAGAGCCTATTGCGTCGTGGCGGTAAACTCTATGAGAACATTCCGTATTACATAGCCGCCCATTGTGTTTCTATAGACGGCCAATCGCCCGTGACATATAATCATATCAAGACTCTGTACGTTGCGGAAAAAGAACAACTTTTATTTGAGATATTTAAGCTCAATAATATTGATTCCATGCTAACATTCGGTGTAACCTGTCCTGCTCCTGAATGTGGCTGTGAATACAAAGTAACTATTGATGTGAACGACATAGAGATTCGCCAATTTCCTGACGAGGTGAATAAGGAGACCGCATCAATTGTAGGTGTGTTGCCACGTTCCAACCAGGAGGTTGAGATCGGCGCGTTGACTGTCGAGAAAGAGCTACTAATCATGGCCAAGAGCGCCATGGGCGATACCGATCTCAATTATGTGGATTACCTTTCAATCCGTAAGCTTGGTGGCAGAACTGATTTTACCTACGAAGACATCATGAAGCTGCGCGCCGCCGATCACAGGGTGATTAGACGGCTTCGCGAGAAATTGGTTTGTGGATATGATCCTGATGTCAGGACGCAGTGCCCAGATTGCGGAAAACGAGATGTAGTAAACATCTTCTCGGTGCGTGATTTTTTATTCTGGTCTTAGGGCGACTTGTTCGCAAGTTCACCCAATGGGGAATCTGCGATTGCTCTATTCTTACCCCAATCCTCACAATCGATATCAAGACTTTCATAAAAGAAATTTATTACTTCCGAAAAGCCCTTAATGCGACCTTCCAAGAAGCATATTCCATGTCTCGAAATATGCGATATGAGTATTACAAAATTTTCCTAGAAGACAATAGGAAATGATTCACACTATAGGCATCAAATTAGAGGCGACTGGGGCTGAGGCCGTTAAGGCGCAGCTTGGCGAATTGTCTGCTGCCATACAGGCGTTTACGCAGCAGAGTTTTGTCCCGGTGCAAATGCGGGATTTCTCGATCAACCTTTCGCACGTAATAAGCAGCGCCCGCTTACTAAAGATCGAGTTTACAGGTGTTAGTGGCTGGATATCTCACAGCACTCGACAACTGACTGAGTTCAACGATAAGCTGCGGCAAACCTCAACCATAATGCGCGGCATACAGGCTGGGGTACCATTTGGAGGTGAAGAGCCCAAACGTACTCCTAGTGCGAAGCCTGTAGTAACGCCTCCACAAGCCCCTTCTCCAGTCCCCACGCCGCCGAAGCCACCACAACCGTCTTCGCCTCAACCAGCTCCACCTCAGGTGCCAGTTCCAGTTCCTGAAGAAGAAAAACCTAGGCGACGTAGGCGAGGTCGCAAGGACGAGGTTGACAAAGGCGCAGGGGCAGTGGATCAGCAGACACGCGAGGTCGGACAGTTCGGGAACCTCCCATGGGTGCTGAGAAGCCTCCCATTTGCTTTGCGCTGGATGGGGATGATGGCGGTGCTCGGCACAGGCGCTGAGATCATACATGGCTTAGGAAAAGCGGCGCTTGGAGTGTATCGTTCAGACCTCAAGGATGTGCTTAATACACTCGCGGGCACTGGCATGACCAGGGAGGAGATATATAGGGTAGAAGTAAAAGCAAGGGAGGTTGCAAGAGATTTCCTACCTGGCGGAACAGCCAAGGAGGTCATGGGGACAACAGCAGAGATAGCATCTGCCTTCCCGCCAACTTCGCCGTATATCAGGAACCTCCCAAACAAAGAATTAGCTCCGGTCGAGATGGCGAAGTACGCTAATTATTTTGGAGCTCTCGCAAAATTACCCCCAGAACAGGCCGGAGCGCTTTTAGCACAGATTACAAATGCACAATTGGCGTATATGCAGCCAGGGGAAGTAGAGGCGTACCGCACTGGGGCAAAAAGCGTGGTCGATTTATACAAGATTAATGCTGCAAGACTCGCCAAGGCCGTCGAACAGACTTCAATTTGGGGCCCACAAATTCAACAGTCATTCCAATATGCCCTACCAGGAGCGCTTAGTGAAGGCTGGAATATGGAATCGTTGTTGGCCTTCACCAGCGTTTTGAGGAGCGCTGGGCTTCCTGCTTCAAAAGTTGGAAGAACATTTCGCGCCTTTTTTACAAAGGGCGCAGATTGGCTATCCTATCTAATGTTCGCCGGCGGAGAGAGAGGCGTTGCTGAAAAGTTTAGGCTCCTTGAAGAGGGGCAACGAAAGAAAGTCGCACATTGGTGGAAGCCTGTGGCGCTTGAGATAATTAAAAAAGACCCATGGCAAGCCATCCAAATGATGGCTCAACTTACAGAGAGAGCAAAAGCCAATCTATTCGATCTGAGTGATGTTATAGACAGTGACATGATTCAGATCATGCAAAGTATTCTCAACCCTGAGATAATTAGGAACGCCAAGGATATATATAAGATAATAATGGGGAGCACCCCACAGCAACTCGAACAGCAAGCGAGGACAAATGAACAGGATGTAATGTATAATGCAGAGTCGCTTTCCCGTTCCTGGAGCGAGTTGATGTCGGAGTTAAGCCTCACCATCGGCGATATGAATGGGGTGAGGGGAACAATATATATCCTCAACAAGACTATGAGGGATGTAGCCGCCACGTTACGGGCGGCGAGAGAGAAGAAGATAGTCCCAAGGGGGTTTGGGTGGGGTGAGCTCGCCGAGATGACGACTGAGGCGTTTGCGCCGAAGTTCAGTGAAAGACTGAGAAAAGGCTTTCCGTTTGGGGGTTGGAACGCACCTACCGAGGAACTGCTTATTCCATCTCATTCTGATCTGCTCACAGCGCACGGCGAGAAGACACCAGCTTTTATATTCGAAAAAAGCTATGTCCCACCGACTAACATTTCTGAAGGCAAGCCAGAGAAATCTTCTGAATTACCATATATCCCTCCCCAAACAAGGACATCTTTTGAACAGTGGCAATTCCCAAATATCTATGTAAATCCAAATAAATACGAAGGGTATCCTCAATTAGAAGCTCTTAAGGCTGTACCAGAAAATCTCACGAAGGGGGCTTCAAGGCTCTTCAACGACATAGAGTCTGAGCTCCCTATCACAGCAAAGGCAATACGTGATCTTCTTGGAACGCAACAACAAGAGGCGACGGCTTCTCCATTGGGTCTTCCCAAAATCGAGGAGCCAAAGCCTACTCCCCCGGCCCAAGAAGAAAAACAACCCATGCAGATTCAATGTCCGATATTCGGCTCTGACTTGAAACTACATACTGATGTACACATAGGCGAGCGAACATTTTTCTCATTGTATCAACATTTTCTCACTAATAACGCCAATAATGCAGCGCAAGGGTACGGCCCGCGCTTTGAATCTTCACCGTAAAAATGGCTGGTAATTGGTATCACGGTTCAATTTCTGGCGGTGGCGCAAGTATCAGATTTTATTACAATCCTGAGACAATACGGATAATCAAGAGTACCGATTGGGCTCAATTGCGCGCAGCCGGGAGGGAGCAACCCATCCTTCAGTATGGGTGTGGTTCACCGATCATTGTCAAGTTCGATATACTTATAAGGCGAAAACCTGGCGATGATTACGGGAAAAATTTGGTGCAGAGCCTATTGCGCCTAACAAAGCCTACTGTTAGGGGAGCGGGTGTGGATAGGCCTCCAATCGTTACGCTTGATCTTGGCGAGGCTATACGATTGCCATCGTGCATAATAGCTAGGGTAGAGCCTGAACTCGGCCCGCTATTTTCTCCGAATGATCTCACCCCATACCTTGGGAAGGTTCATGTTGAAATCTGGGAGGCGAAGGATGTGTGACCTGCTGGCCTCCACCAATAGCTAGCGGTATTTGGAGGAGACGAGCGCAGTGCCGGGTTATCGTTGGCAACCAGACTTTGTAATCCAAATAGGGGGGAGAGACCTCACAAGGTATTGCTTGGCCTGGGAGTTGACAGACACCGAAGAAGGTCTCAGTTCAATTCGTGCGGATTTTTGGAATTTTGGAACGGAGAAGCTCACGGAGAAGGAGATCACTATCAGGTGGGGATATCAGGGCAATCTCTCAGAGCCGGTCACGATGCGCATTAAGGAGCACACAGAGCTGTACGATATCAAAGGCCTCAGGTTCTCGGTTGTCGCCTATGATGCCTTAGAGCGGCTCACTGGTGTGAGCGCAACTGGCCTTTTTAGGGATGACAATGTGAGAGAAGCAATCAAAACTATAGGGCAACTGGTGGAGCCCAAGCTAAATGTTACCGTCGATGGAGAAAATCCAGTATTTCAAAAGGAGCATAGATTATCCATAACCAACGAACGTCTTGTAGATGCCCAGAAGCGGTTGATGTCGCTTCTAGGCGTCCCCAAGAAGACCTCCCCTGCCCGTATGTCACACACCCTCAAGGCAATAAAACAACAGGCAAAAGGAGTAAAGCAGGCAAATTTTGACGGGTTGGTGCGGGAAGGAATTGCGATCGCTATGGGGCCATATCTCTCGAAGGACAAGACTGGGAAGTTGAACAATATCATGGAGAACATTCTTAATCAAGTTCTTTCAAAGGCTAGCGGGGACTCAGTTCGTGGTCAACTAGAGATGTATGGCGATCCTAAGTTTAGAGCCAAGACAGTGATAGAGGTGCGCAACGTTGGGAATGGGAGTGGCAAATGGTACGTCAAGACGGCGACTCATCGATGGAACCCGCACCTAGGGTATCGTGATTACGCCGATCTCATCCTCCCAGACGAGACTCCAATGGTGCAATATGCAGAAATATACAAAAGAGACGAGATATACGTAGGCCCGCGGAAACTTGATCAGCAAGGCGGGGTATATACATACGGCGTTGACGATAAGCTGGTCATAGCATTTAAGTTCACTGAGACGGTTCAATCAAGCCGCGCGGCCGGGGAGGCGGCTACCACACAGCATATCCCCATTAGCAAGGCAGAGCAGGAAGAAATTATGAAGCTGCCGGAAGGATGGGCACCGTTTTAATATGCAAGATAATATGATCATAAGCCCAGTTCCTAACCAGCTCCTACAACAAGCTGCGTTTCATATGGGCGTTGTGAGAGATGTAAAAGACCCAGAAGGTAAGGGACGCGTGAGAGTCGAGGTACCAAGTATCTGGGGGCAGGGTGAGGGGTGCTGGTCTTATTGGTGCGAAGTCTGTTCCTTCCCAGTGGGGTCTGCATACCAGAAGGGCGACCATGGCGTTTGGTGGGTGCCTGTTCCAGGAGAGCGCGTATTAGTTGGTTTCATCGCCGGACAACATCAAGGCGCTTTTTGCATACCTGGCCCAATATGGCAGTGGGACGATAGAAAAGGCGAGCAGGTTGTGCCTACAGAGGTTCACGCTGTAGAGGATGAGGACGATCGTCGTGCCACTAGGCTACGAATCATCAAGAGCGAGGCCGGGCATACGATCCTCATGGACGACGCGGGCACAGAAGAGGCTATGGCCGTTGTGGATTGGTCTGGGGCCGGGCTCGCATGGGATTGCCCTGGTAAGAAAGAGGATGTGAAGGAAGAGAAGGGCGGGCCGTCATATGGGCGCATAGGAGAGATAAGGGAGGGCCACACTGTCTTCTCAGGAACAAATCCGTCAGCATCGCAGTTGTCAAAAACGGGTATAGCGACCTTGGCGCTATTGGGCGTCAACGGAAGTGGGATGGTGAATCTAGCAAAAGATGGAGAAGATAAGTTAATCATTTTCGCCTGTAAAAACAAGAACGAGCCAGGGCCGAGCATCATCCTGGACGCGAAGGACGACTCTATTTATCTCACCGCCGGTGGGGGCAAGATACAGATAATTCTCGACGGCAAAACTGGTGATATTCGTACAACACGACAGATTATCAAAGAAGTGAAGCCAATCCCAGTAAAAGAATTTATAATCATGGGTTTAGTTGGATTGGCGAAAACATTTATGAAATACATTAAGAAACCCAATCGCGACCAGGGGCAAATGAACCCCAAACCAATGTTAGTATGATTTCATATCCTTTTCTTGGCGCAGGCATAATTTTCCCGTTACAAATCGATGACAAGACTGGTGGCATAAAAACCGGTCTTGGGGGCGTGGACTACCTTGCAGTTACAGCAGCTTATATTCAAGATCGCTGGACAATATTGGACTACCAATATGATACCAGCAACATAATTGTTTCCAGCATCTTTAATATCATTCTTACTCGCCTAGGAGAGCATGATACCCTTCCATGGTATGGGAGTGACCTGCATTCTATTCTATTTGAGCCGATTAGCAGAGACTCGATTTCATCAATCTCGCAGGAAATAGCCACATGCACTGAGCGATGGGAAAAGCGTGTGATTATAGATAGATATACGGGCGTAACATGGGGGTACTCTGATTTTGATGTTGATCACAACACAGTGTTGATGCGTTTACAGCCCATATTCATTGACGGGCAAGTCTTGGGAAACCTTGTAGTTCCATATGTTTCTGAACATGACATTAGAGTCGCAGAATACCCACAGGGCGTAGGGGATACTACTGGATATGATTGGTGTAGTAGGTATAAATGGTCGCACATTGTAGGATCGAATAAGAAATTTATTCGGTGTCGCAGGATCATGCCGATTGCGCCCGCTGCCGACGATATATTTGTGCGTGTTGGGCAGAAGGACACATTACTGCTCATCGCATATACCGTGTATGGCGATATAAGGCTCTGGTGGGTGCTGGCGGATATTCTCGTTCAGGAGCGAGATGGGAAGAGAACTGGGTATAGCAACTTCAACCTGCCCCCCGCTGGTACAATCGTGAGGTTGCCGTCAAAGGCGCGGCTATTTACGGAGATAGTTACATGAGTGAACTATACTATGCTCGTAGAGATTATACAACAATTCTTGAGGAGCTAGTACAGCGCCTCAAGTCTTATTGCCCAGAATACACAGATTTTAACCATTCTTCCGTTGGGATGGCGATTTTACGTCTCGTCGCCGATACGGCTGACAATATCCACTACCACGTGGATCAGGCGGCGCAGGAAGCATTCATAGACTATGCGCTTGAGAGGCAGTCTATATATGATTTGGGGCACCTTGTAGGCTATGTGCCGAGACTCTCCTCTCCAAGCCTTGGTGTAGTCACCCTCACGAAGCGCGCAGATTATGATGCTCCTATAAAAATTCCCGCCTATTCAGTATTTGCAACACCGGATGGGGTGAAATTTATAAATCCTACTGCATACATATTGGATAGGCGAGCTACAAGTATTGATATATTCGTGGTTCAGGGCGAGGTCATCGAACGAGATATTACCCCCGCCGAGTATTTTTCAAGGGACTGGAGTGGAAGGACTTATGTGAGGCTAGAGCCTAATATCTCGCTGTATATGCTTGAATTATGGGAACAAGGGCCAAGTGAATTAATTCCATGGGTGTATAATGAGGGATTGTGGAGGGCTACAGAAAACGACAGATATTTTTCTGTAGATTTGGATGGGGATACTATGGACGTGCTTCTTGTCTTCGGCGATGGTCGCTGGGGCATGAAGCCGCCAGAATCCGGTCTGAAGATACGATATCTCAGAACAATGGGGCGAAAAGGAAACGTATCGGCGGGCAGGATCACCATCTACCCGGCGGTCTTTCCAGGGGAGATAACATGTAGTAATTCGGTAGAGACGTCTGGCGGAGACGATCCCGAGTCTATGGATGAATTGAGGGAGATTATACCAAGGCTCACCAGAACGCAACGACGAGGCGTTACACTCGATGACTACGAAGTCCTAGTAGAACGGGTACCGGGGATACGGCATTGCAAGGCGGTTGACAGAGAGCTTAATAAGGAATTGCCTTATTACTATATCGCACTGTATGTTGTGCCGGAAGGTAATGGCAGATTAAGCGAACCGCTACGCTATCAGATTGTCAAAACTCTACAAGACTTTGGGCATCTGGGGGAATGGAGCAAAAGGTATATCATAAGAGAAGCCACGCAGGTGCCCATAAACATTAGCCTTATTGCTGGTATAAACATAGGCTATTCCCGATCAGATGCTGAATATCAAGCCAGGGTTACCGTGGAAAATTTTCTTAGCACCGAGAATCACCGGATAGGGGAGCTATTTCAATACGGTGAACTCTATGTGGCGCTAAAGCAATTGCAATGTTTTTCTTGGATTAAGATAACCTCCCCAATTGATGATATCCAACTTGCATATAATGAATTTCCTGTCTTAGGTGATTTTACCATTACTATTCGTTGATATGTCCAAAATTGATTTATTTAGACGTCTTCCGGAAATTTGGAAACGACTCGACCGTGAGGGTTTCGCCGAGCGTTTTCTCAAGGTCATCTCAGACGAGTACAACTTAACTGTTGATACCGTAGATGGGTTGAAGCGTCTCTGGTCTCTTCGCGACACTCCGATCGACTTTCTTCATGCGCTCACCCAACTAATTGGGTACGAGCATGACGACTATTTTTCAGACGAAGAGAATAGGCGGATAGCGCTCAATGCCATACGTGAATATTCGTCAAAGGGGACATTTAGCTATTATCGTTGGTATCTCGCTCAGCATGATATTATAACTCATAATATTGTCGATCTTGCGTCTAAACTGCTTATCTTAAGCGGTGGCCAAGGTAAATTAAGCGAAGATGGCTGTGGCATACCAGATGCCGACAGATTGAATGATGGAATCTTTGAGTTTGAAATTGAAAATACACCACATGCTGTTGAGCGATTCAATAATCTTGCAAAACGCAAAGTCGCGGGGACGAAATGGGTATGTAAGCCGTCATTCTCGGTAGTAACAGAGTGTACTCCGCTTACCGATATAGACTTTGTTGTCGCACTACGAAGCACAAATATTCACGGATGGTTAGGGGATCAGGAGGTAAATTATCTTCGCCTGTCGTGCGAATCGGTTATGCCGTATCAGAGTATTGATATGGTTACGAGAGTAAATGTCTATCCATGGAAACGCCCTGGGACGCAACAAACACTCGATATAGACTCGCTTGAAGGAAGGCTTGGGGAGACAGTCCTCGAACGGCTTGGGGTGTCTGTATTTGCTAAGGCCCCGTATCAAACAATAGGGAGTTAACGAATGGCTGTTACAACTCTAAATATGTCAGTTTTTAAGGCTGTCCATTATAAGAATTCAACGCAATTGTGGCTAGGTATGGGTGGCCCAGCTTCTTGGGATAATGAGTCAGTCCCACCAGTTCCGCCACAGAATACTATAAGCATTATTTCCCCTAAATTCTTTGTTCGCGCCAATTATGTGAGTCTTGTGGCTGATGGCGGACACGATGTGGTGGTGCGAGGACATAGCTATCAGTTTGTGAGTGATGACGAAGCGTATCTGAAATCGGCGAGATTCATTTACGCACGGTTCGTCTTCTCTATCCCAACCGATTTTGGTGCGATACAAATTAGACAAATAGGGGTATATGCGAACATAATCCCATACCCGCAATATTCAACTCTTTCATTTCTTATCCCTTCGCAGATAAGCAACTCCGGCGAATTACATACGATAGAGAACCGATCGCCGGTAGAATTGTTGCCACAAAATGAACAAATAGTACACGTAGTGTTGGAGGTTTAGCATGTCAGGAATTCTTGAACAAGCCCTTGCTGATTACAAATTGAGGGCCATTGATCCACTCCCCATCCCAGAAATAGTTGTCTCAGTGGGGCAAGGAAGTGGTACGGCTACCTATGAGTACGTTGCAACTTTCGTGAGCCTTGTGGGGGAGACTTCGCCAACCCAACCAGTGGTAGTTACAAATGCCCCCAACACTCTTACCCCTACGGCTTACATTAAAATTGAGGTGAAATTTGTCCCTGCTGCGGCGAAGGGGATCAGAATATATCGTAAATACAATGGCGTATTTTGCCTCTTAAAGGAAGTTGCGAGCGATGTAACCACCATATATGACAACGGAAGTTCACTCAACACTAATATTGCAATAGCCCCTGACGCGAGCAATACCTCTGGTAGGCCAGAATGGGTCGCCGTCTTGTGGAACGCTGGCCGGTATGTTCAGAGGGCAGAGTTTCTCGACATGGAGTGGCTGTTGCTGAGGAGCGTCAAAGCATTGGGGGACATTACCCACAGAAATGGGGATGTCATTGACGGCTGCGTACCTGTCAAAATGGCGACTAACCGTTGGAAAATGTCAACAGGGAAGATATACCTCGATGGGCAAATCGTCCAGGTTCCAGAAGGGGTTGTTGACATTACCGGTTCTGGTACAGAAAACGTTGGGCTTACCATAATCCCTCGCGTCGTAACAGAAGATCAGGATGTATATCTAAGGGACATTGACCAGGGATGCGATATTGAGTACGCGCGCGAAGGTGCTCATAGGCTGGTGCTTACCCTCCAATGGGGGGTCGATAAAGAAGGACAGCTCAATATTCAGGAATTCGTTGATGGCATTCCTACAGCTAGGACGCTCCCCCCAGAGCGAACTGTGTTAATGGAGACTTTGGCGAGGCGTTCATATCTCACCACGGGCGACTGTTCCCTTGTGCCGCCTCAGTACACAATAGAGGCAAATGAAGACCCAACAAAATTTACATTCAAGGTGCTGCCGCTAGATGTCCTTGTGCGCGGCTACGAAGTACAGACCATGGATACAGTCCCGGTGCCTCTTGCGAAAGGTCGCGACACCGTGGCATATGATAACATCACGGTTGGGTTCTGGTCTGCGCCAGGCGGGGTGGCAATAGCCTCTAACACAGGGCCGTATAACGTCAATGGATTGTATATTTCGCTAAAGGTTGGGGAAGGGTATATCCATACCATTCAACTGACCGGAACTTCTGTGACAGCAGATGCGATAGCTACTCAGATCAACGCGGCTGTTAATGCCCGTAAAACTTCCGGGCAGCCTGATATAGTTACTGCAGGGAGCATGAACGGGAAGCTTACTATCGCGGCGCAAGCTGGCAAGAAGCTCTCGATCCTGGCATGTACTAGCGATGCATATTCTGTTCTTGGGCTGACTGTAGGCGACTATCTACCATCAGGCACTAGAATTTATCGTTTTCTGGATTCGTTTATAAAACGCGCTTGGGATATAAAATACATCTCCGAACAGGTACTACAACTATCATACAGCACTGTTGTTAATGGCGCTGTCCTACCAAATAATGTCGCGTCGCTTATCGGCGCTTCTGTATCGTCTGCGGACTGCCATGATGGGTATTTCGATTTTCGTTATGGCGTTGATTTTAGCCTAGGTCAGTATTCGAATCAGAGGGCAATTATTTTCGACCAGAGCCAAAACAAACCCAGTGGGACATTTTATCTAAAATGCCTCATGACACGTACAGCGACCGTGGGGCAAAGAGTTTATACCACCGCAAACAATGTCGCCATAACTCGCTCTTCTACTAGTAATATCGACTATTTACAACATTACGACGTTGTAAAAATAACAAAAGTTATGGCTTCTTC
>Ga0078972_1001288_pt1 | contig 40895 bp, 39 predicted proteins | sample YelNatPaOPGAMG01_FD_67568 | JGI IMG/M metagenome (GOLD analysis project Ga0078972, IMG submission 67568) | Hot spring thermophilic microbial communities from Obsidian Pool, Yellowstone National Park, USA - OP-RAMG-01 (SPADES assembly) (version 2) | ecosystem: Environmental > Aquatic > Thermal...
TGGTCCCAACGGGACTCGAACCCGTGTCTTTGGCGTGAGAGGCCAATATCCTAGGCCGCTAGACGATGGGACCAAAAGACCACGGGAGCGATTTTAACTTCTTTGCCACCTCAGGTCAAGGAAGCCCGCCAATGGACAAATCAATCGTGAAAGAGGGGACCCGAGAAATCTCCCACGAGACCAACCTTTCGAGCCATCTCCAAGACCTTCTCTATGGCCTTGACTCCTTGCTGACCTAAATCTCTCGTGAATTCAGTAACATAGAGCTGGATATGGCTCATCACCACATCCCTGGACATTTCCTGAGCATGGGCCATCACGTACTCCATTGTCCCTGGCTTCAGGGAAAGGGATAGCTCCAAGGAGGCCTTTATGGCTCGATCCACCTCCCTCGCCAGGGCTTTGGGAAGCTCCCTCTTTATGACCATATTTCCCAGGGAAAGGGGCAGTTGTGTCTTCTCCTCCCACCATTCTCCCAGGTCCAATATTAGTTCGAGCCCCCAGCTCTGAAACACGAACCTTCCTTCGTGGATGAGAAGACCGAATTCCACATCCCCCTTCGCCACAGACTCCATCACCTTCGAAAATTCCATGTACGTGAAATCGGGGCTCTTCCCCAGATAGAGGCTGAGGAGCAACGATGCAGTGGTCCATCTGCCAGGGCTTGCGATCTTTGCCGTGGCGAGTCTCGCAGGGTCTGTCCCTTTTCTGGCTACCACTATTGGGCCACATCCCCTCCCTAAGGCGCTTCCAGAGTGGAGCAGGCCGTAATGGTCCAGGACTTTGCCCAGGGCGAAGGTGGAGACTTTTGTGACCTCGAGCCTGGCCTCCATGGCCCACTCGTTTAGGGTCTCAATGTCCGCCAGGACGGGAACGAATTTCAGATCCCGGGCCACCTTCTCCAGATGGGCGAAGACGAAGGTGTCATTGGGGCAAGGCGAATACCCTATCCGGATCTTCCTCAATGGGACCTCCTCAAGTATTGCAGGATGGCCTTCTGGGTAAGGAGCTGTGCCCTCTCCAGATCCCACTTCCCTAGGTTGCGGTCACCAGCCTCATTGCTCACCCCTCTCAATTCGCCCACCTCGATTCCCAAAGACTTTCCCGCCAAGGCCAGGCAATATCCCTCCATGTTCTCGGCCAGGGCATTGAATGTGGAGGCCCTCTTCCGAGCAACTTCTCCGCTGGGAGAGGAACCCAGGACCGTGAGAAGCCTCCCCTTCTTGGCCCTCGAGACCGCTGAGGCAGCCAAAAGAAGCTCGTCTGCCAGCCTACCCGACATGGCGAGCTCCTGTTCAAGGCCGAGATGGGCCAAGGGGCCAGAGTTCCCAATCCCCTCCGCCTGAACCACACCGAGCTCCGAGAGGATCTCCCCCTCTGCCACGAGCAAGTCCCCTGGGGCCAGGGCTGAACCGGGAAATGCCCCGCAGGATCCGATCATGATGGCCCTGGGCGAGGGGAAAAGGCCTAGGAGCTTACCAATCCTGAAGCACGCCCGAGGCATTCCAACTCCCACAGTTGCGATTCCGATCCTGTCTTTCTCCACTTCGGCCTCGAAGCACCCATCCATTTCCCTCCATGGAATGGCCCCTAGCTCACGGATGATGAGCTTCAGTTCAGAGTGTGTTGCCCCGAATATCCAGAGGTCAAAGCCCATCTTTGGACCCCGAAGCTACCATTCCTTCCCATGCCATGCCTTTTCTCAGCACATCGAGGATCTTCTGGATCCAGGCCCTGGATATCTCCTCTTGAGCCTGGTAAAGGCCGAGGGGGTTCCCCACAAACTCGAGATTGTGTGCTTGGAGGAACCTGTCAATGACGCACTGTATCATGAAGGAGCAAGCCCTGGGGTCGAGGTCGGGCCTCAGGTCTCCTCCTTCGATTCCGTCAACGATGAGACCTTCCAGAAAGTCCATGGACTCCCTCTGGAGCTCTTCCAAGATGCTCGCCTTGTAAGGCGAGTCGCCCGTAAACAGGATGTGGTGATAGATTCGGGCAAGTCCTGAATTGTTCCTTATGAAGATCACACCCGCCCACATCACCTTCTCGAGCCTCGAGAAAAAAGGCTCCCCCTTGCTTTGCTCCCTCACCGCTTTGAGATACCCCTTGATCCTCTCCAAAGCCATTTTGTACACGAAGGCGAAAAGCCCGCTTTTGCTCCCGAAGTAGTTGAAAAGAGCACCCTTGGAGATCCCCGCCCTCTCAACCACGGCATTCATGCTGGCCCTGGCATATCCCTTTTGGGAAAACTCCTCTATGGCTGCATCGAGAACCCTCTCTTGCTTCTCCGGGGGTATGTTGACCCCCTTCCCCCCTCCTCGGACCATGGGGTTTCTGATCTCTCTTTTTCCTCTCATCTTTCCCGAGCTCCCATTTTCAAGCCCTCTTTTTTCTCCCCCAGAACCCCAACCCCGTCGTTGAGCCAGCAGGAGACCCAGTGGCCATCCCCCACCTCTCGGAGTTCGGGCCTTTTCTTTCCGCAGATCTCGAAGGCATATGGACATCTGGGATGGAAGCTACAACCCTCTGGAGGCTCGATGGGACTCGGCACATCTCCTTCCAGAGGGGGAGGTTCCCATCTCGCAGTGGGATCGGGTGGCAAGACCGATGCCTTGAGGCTCAGGGTATAGGGGTGACGAACATCCTCTTGGAAGACCTCAACTGGGGCGAGTTCCACGATGCGGCCCAGGTACATGACCGCGACCCTATCGCACATGTACTCCACTATGCTCAGATCATGGGAGATGAGGATATAGGAAAGTCCCAACTCCCTTTGGAGGTCCACAAGGAGATTCAGCACCTGCGCTTGAATGGAGACATCCAGGGCCGAGACTGGCTCGTCCGCCACTATCATCTTGGGCCTTGTGGCGAGAGCCCTGGCTATGCCTATCCTCTGCCTCTGACCTCCCGAGAATTCGTGGGGATACTTGTCCATGTCCGATGCCCTTAGCCCCACCTTTTCCAGGAGCTCTCCCGCCTCCCTTCTCCTTTCGGATCGGCCAAGCCCGGTCACCCAAAGGGGTTCTGTGACTATGTCCACTACCTTCTTCCTGGGATCGAGGGATGAGTAAGGGTCCTGGAAGATTATCTGCATTTCCCTCCTCATGGATCTCAGCTCGGATGGGCTCATCCGAGTGAGATCCTTCCCCTGGAAAAAGACCCTCCCAGATGTTGGCTCGAGAAGTCTCATCACGAGCCTTCCCACGGTGGTTTTACCACATCCTGACTCGCCAACAAGCCCAAGGCATTCTCCATGGAAGAGATCGAAGGAGACTCCCTCCACTGCCCTCACCCAAGCCCTGGGCCTGCGGAAAAGGCCCCCTCCCAGGGGGAAGACCTTCGACAGTTCCCTGACTTGGAGAAGGGGCTCCCCCATCATCCTTTCCTCCGAGAGTCCATAGCGAGCCAGCACCGGACCCTGTGGCCAGGGGATATCTCCACAATCGGGGGGTGTTCTTGGCCGCACAAGGTGAAGCTCCTGGGACACCTGTCTTTGAACCTGCAGCCCTCGATCTTCTCCAAAAAGGAGGGGACAGTCCCAGGAATCTCCCTGAGCCTCTCTCTCTTTTTGCCTCCTGCTAACCCATCCCTAGGGGGCATCGAGCTCAAGAGCCCCTGGGTGTAAGGATGGAGAGGGGAGGAAAATAGGGCCTCCACCCCAGCCTCTTCCACCACTTCTCCTCCATACATCACAGCCACCCGACTGGTCATCTGAGCTATGATGCCGAGGTCATGGCTTATGAGGAGGAGGGCCATGTTGAGTTCTTCTTTGAGACGCCTCATCAGGGCCAATATCTGAGCCTGAATCGTGACATCGAGGGCGGTTGTGGGCTCGTCCGCTATGAGCAGCTTGGGATGGCAGATCAATGCCATGGCTATCATCACCCTTTGGCGCATCCCGCCCGACAATTGATGGGGGAAGTCCCTGAGCCTTTCCTTTGGGGAAGGGATTCGGACCCTCTGGAGCCACTGGGCTGCATGTTCCATGGCCTCCTTCTTGGACATGTTTCGATGTACCATCAGGGGCTCCGCCACTTGGTGGCCTATGGTCATAACCGGATTCAGACACGTCATGGGTTCCTGGAAGACCATGGAGATCTCCCTCCCCCTCACCTTCCTCATCTCTTCCTGGTCGAGGTCGAGGAGATCCCCTCCCTGGAACAGGATCCTTCCCCTGGCTATCTTCCCCGGGGGCTCTGGCACAAGACGAAGCACACTGAGGGCAGTGACAGATTTTCCACAGCCGGACTCTCCCACGATCCCGACTGACTCGCCAGCCCCTACCCTCAGCTCCACGCCGTCCACTGCCGAGAGGGTCCCCTCAGGGGTGTGGAACTCGACACATAGATCCTTTATCTCCAGAAGGGGCTCGTTCATGACGGTATGGAGAAGTAAGCCAGTGCACCCAATGCGTATATCTTGGCAGTCTCCAGAAGCTGCCCCAGATCAACCCACTCGTCCACCTGGTGGGGCACCTCCCTTTTGCCAGCTCCTGTTGTCACTATGGGTATTCCCTTGAGGGCCCAGAGATATGTCCCGTCTGTTGCCCCTGGCACCCCCCCGTGAACTGGATCTCTTCCCGTCACGGATTTCGTGGCCCAGTCCAGGGCTCTAACGAGGGGATGGTCCAGGGGAGTGTGGGTGCAGGGCCTGTCGGTCAAGATCTCCAAGCGGAGCTCCACAGCCCTTTCCCTCTCTATTCCCAGGAGAGTATCCAGGAAGCGGTATTCCTCCTCTGTCTCCCGGAGGCACCTGGATGCCAACTCTCTCAACTCCCTCACTATCTCCTCGTGAGACTGAGCAGGCACTGTCCTTATGTCCACGAGAAGCTCAGCCGTAGCTGGAATGACATTGAGCTGAGCCGGGCCCTTGCTCGGGGCTCTGAAAACTGTGGGGGTGAAACTGGGCCATCCCAGAAGAGGGTCCTTTCCCACCTTCTCTATGGCCTTGAGTTCCATCTGGGACAGACCGCCTATGACCTTCCCCAAAAGTGGCATGGGGTTGAGGCCGGAAAGAGGCATGGCACCGTGGCTCATCCTTCCCTTGGCAATGAACCGAGCCCTTATGGCCCCTTTCTGAACGTGGCAGATCATGCCATCTTGGGGTTCACATATTATGGCAGCCGTCACCCCATCGGCATGCCCCCTCCTAATGAAGTCCTGGACACCCGCCATCATCCCCTCTTCGTCGCAGAGGACTCCTGCGATGATCCTGCCCTGGACCTTGACCCCTGACCTTTTTATGGAGGCCATGGCTATGAGCATCGCTGCCAAGTTGCCCTTGGTATCGTTGGCCCCTCTTCCGAAGAGCTTTCCGTCAACTACATCTCCACCGAAGGGGTCGTACCTCCACAGAGAGGGATCCCCTGGGGTGACCACATCAGTGTGTGCCTCGAACATGAGGGTTCTGGATGGATCGACTCCCTCCCAAGTGATGATCACATTGGGCCTTGCGGGAAGTACCTCCTCCACCGTCACTTGGAACCCCTCGTCCCTCGCCCACTTGGCCACGAACTCAGCGACCTCCTTCTCCGACGTGCCGGATTCTGGGTCCCAGACCGAGTTGATCCTCACCAGAGCCCTAGCAAGATCCACTAGCTCCCCTTCATGGATGTGTTTCATTACTCCTTCTACGAGATCAGCCTGGAGCATCCTTCACCTCTTCCTCACCATTTTGGGATCAAGGGTATCTCTCAGGCCGTCACCCAGGAGGTTGAACCCGAGGACAGCCCATGCAATGGCAGCTCCCGGGAATATGGCCATCCAAGGAGCTGTCGCGAGAAAGGTCTGGGCCTCGTAGAGCATCCTTCCCCAAGATGGGTGGGGCGGCTGAGCTCCGAGACCCAAATAACTCAGGCCTGCCTCGGCCAGAATGGCCACGGCAAATTGTATGGTTCCCTGTATGATCAAGGGCGAGAGGATATTGGGCAAGATGTGGTGCCAGGTGATGGCCCAGTCGCTCAGGCCACATGCCCTGGAGGCAAGGACGAAGTCCTTCTCCCATACTCCTTTGGCAACTGCTCTCGTAAGCCTGGCAAAGACTGGAATGTAGAAGATCCCGATTGCCAACATGGCATTCACCACAGACGGCCCGAAGACAGAGGTGATGAGGATGGCCGTGAGCACGGCTGGGAAGGCAAAAAGCAGATCGCAGATCCTCATGATTCCTTCCTCAGCCAGCCTTCCCCAATAAGCGGCCACAAGTCCCATTGCGACCCCGAGTGCCATGCCCAGGGCAACTGTCACGAGCCCCACCACTATGGAATTGACCGCTCCCCTCATTATCCGAGAGAGGATGTCCCTACCGTACTGGTCCGTTCCCAAGGGATGCTCCCAACTGGGCCTTTTGAGCCTCGCTGAGGCGTCCATCTCGTTGGGGGGATAGGGGGTCCAAAAAAGGCTCAAAAGGGCCATCAGGATGACCACGGCTGACAGGAGAAATCCGGCACAGAAGTTGAGGTTCCCGAAAAACCTTCTCAAGGCTCACTCCAGCTTTATCCTGGGATCTATGAAGGTGTAGATCACGTCCACTATGAAGTTGACCATTATGACCATCGCTGCCATGAGCACCACAACTTCCCTCACAACGGGTAGATCCCTCTGACCTATGGCCTGAAATACGAGCCTTCCCAAGCCGGGCAAGTAATAGACGTTCTCGATTATTATGGCACCTGCCAGAAGTTGCCCCAACTGAAGCCCCATTATGGTCACAACGGGGATCAGGGCATTTCTCAGGGCATGGGTGTAGATGACAGTCCTCTCCTTCAGCCCTTTGGCCCTGGCTGTCCTGACAAAGTCCTCCCTGAGGACATCCAGCATGGAAGAGCGAGTGAGACGGGCGAGCACAGCAGCCCTTATGGCTCCAAGCGCGAAGGCGGGCAGGACCAAGGCCTTTAGGGAACCCCAGAAGTCATCCTTCCATCCAGGGAAGCCCCCCGCGGAGAACCACCCCGCCTGGACAGCGAAAAACAGCATGAGGAGTATCCCGAACCAGAACTCCGGGGTCGCGAGCCCTAGCTGAGTGAAACCCATGACTGCCAGGTCCCCTGGCCTGTTCTGATGCCTGGCAGCATAGATGCCCAAGGGGATCGCCAGGACTGTAGCGATCACCATGGCCATCAAGGCAAGAGGCCCGGTGACCGCAAGCCTCGACAAGATGAGTTCCAAGACAGGAACGTCGTAACCTATGGAGCGGCTTCCCTTCAAGGTGATGAGGCTCCATATCCAGTCCATGAACTGGACCAAAAAAGGCCTGTCGAGCCCGAGCTCAGCTCTCAAGGCCTGGAGCTTTTCAGGCGTGGCATGGATCCCCAGGATGAGTTGGGCTGGATCCCCAGGAAGGACGAACAGGACCCAGAAGACCACGAGGGCCACAATCCATAGCATGAGGATCATGGAGAGAAATCTCTTGAGAAGAAATCGGATCATTGGACCACAGACCTCGGAAAGACTCCCTTCTCCCCCCTTCCCCTTGAGAGTTCATGAGGGCTCACTCTCCTTGGGGCCTCACCCATCGAATCCCCCAAACCAGAGGATTCCCATTGTCCAAACCCCTTCCTTCCCTCTGCCCCATTGGGGGAAGCTTCTATCGCCCTTTGTTTCCTCTGAACAAGGACGCGACGCCATCCCTGGTAGAAAAAGCTCCCCAGGAGATGGCGTCTCGGGCTTCCAAGAGAAGCTACTTCTTGATCCAGACCTTGGTGCAATCAATGGCGATCGTGGGGTAATTCTCCCACCACCCCATCACCTCCGCCTTCATCACAGGGAGGTTCGGTGCACTGAAGAGGAAGCCATTCACAGCGTCCTCAGCTATTATCCGCTGGCATTCGCCGAAATAGCGAGCTTTTTCCTCCTCTGTGACGGCTTTGAGAGCCTTGGAGTATGCCTCGTTGAACCTGGGAGATTCGTAGTTGAAGTAATATCCTGGCTTAGCGTATATGCCTATGTCCCAGGCCTCGACATGGCCGATGCAGGTGAGCTGATAGTCCTTGTTCTTGAAGACTCGATCTATCCATTGGCCCCACTCCACTATCTCTATCTTGAGCCTTATGCCCACCTTGGCCAACATGTCGGCTATGACCTCTCCGGATCTCCTGGAGTAAGAATATCGGTCAGGCAACTTGAGGACCGCTTCAAAGCCGTTGGGATAGCCGGCCTCCTTGAGAAGGGCCTTCGCCTTCTCCGGGTCGTACGGGTACATGCCAGTGAGATCCACGTAGTAAGGAGTGGATGGGGACCAGTGGGAGCCTATGGGTGTCCCGTATCCGAACATGGCCAATTCTATCAGCTTCTTTCTGTCTATGGCATGAGCCATGGCCCTTCTCACCCTCACATCGTCGAAGGGTTTGGCCTTGTTATTGGTGGACAGGATCACCTCCCCGGTTGTGGTCCCGTTATAGACTTTGAAGCGCTTGTCACCTATGAATTCCTGGATGGACTCCGGAGCTGCTATGTAACCTATCACATCCACATCCCCTGCCTTGAGGGCTGCTACCTGAGCACTCGCATCGGGTATGAAGCGGATCGTGACCTTGTCCAAGTAAGGGAGCTCGGGATTCCAGTATTCGGGAAACCTCTCCATCACTACTCTGTCTCCCCTGACCCATTCCACGAATTTGAAGGGACCCGTCCCAATGGGCTTGGATTTCATCTCCTCGTATCCCTTCATGGGGAGCATGACGGAGTCGCCCTCTGCCATGTGGAAGAGGAAGAGGGCATCGGGCTCCTTGAGGGTGATAACCAGTGTATGGGGATCCGGTGTCTGGATGTCGACGATTCCCCGATAGTATTCGGGATGGGGGTTCTGGGTATTTTCCGCCATGGCCCTCCTCAGGTTCCACTCGGCCACCTTGGAGTCAAAGGGCTCGCCATTGTGGAACTTCACCCCTTTTCGTAGATGGAAAGTGTACTTCAAGCCATCCGGGCTCATCTCCCATCTCTCGGCCAGTCCAGGCACGAGCTCCCCCTTGTCGTTGACCATGACCAGGGCCTCGCAGATGTTCGCGTACACGACCCTGTCTATGGCTGCGGCTGGATTGGATGTCGGATCCAGCCCAGGAGGCTCATCAGGAAGCGCAACTCTGAGGTGCCCTCCCCTTGTGGGCTTGTCTGCCCATGCATGTAAATGGAAAGCCATTGCCAATGCGACGAACAAAACCACCTTTCTCATCCCTCACCTCCTGTCTCAGCTTTTGGGAATTCTCCCCTTCAGACCCGCTCGGGAAGGTCCCCGAGAGCGGGAAACCCGTAGCCACTCGTTGCCTCTACCATGGCCCTCATTATGGCCCTGGCCACGCAATCCGCCGCGGCCCTTCCCACCCTGTTTATGGTCTGAGCCATGCCCTCCCCCAAGAATTTTCCCTCTCTTGGCATCTCCCTTTGGCCCGTGGAGAGGCAGAAGACCACATCTCCATCGAACATGGTATGGGAGGGCCTTATTGCCCTTGCGATACCGTCATGGGCCATCTGGGCTATCTTTTTGGCCTGAGCCTTGCCGAGGGAGACATCCGTCGCCACGACTGCGAGTGTCGTGTGTTTGCCACTTCCTCCTTCCAATCTCTCTGGAACTTTGACGGGCCTCCTTCCCAGATCCCCGAGTTCTCCCCTCATTTCCAACCTGAGCTCCCAGAGAAGGCCCGAACTCGGGTCCACAGGCGAGCCGAAGGAATTGACTGCAACGATGGCGCCTATGGTTTCACCCTCGTCCAGGATCTCGCTTGCGGTTCCTATCCCTCCCTTTATTCCCCCTGCCACTGCCCCAGTTGCCGCTCCAACTGATCCCAGGGGAAAGTGCCCTTCCCTCGCTCCCTGACATGCCTCGTAGCCCCACTCCCGGCTCACAGGAGGCACGAATTCCTTCCCTCTTCCGAGGTCGAAGAGAACGCAGGCCGGGACTATGGGGGCAACTTGTCCTGGCCCGACGGGAAACCCGAATCCCCTCTCAGCGAGCCACCTGACCACCCCGTCTGCCGCCGCGAGGCCGTAGACGGATCCGCCGCAGAGGGCCACAGCCTGGATCCTATCGACGAGATTGTGGGGCTCGAGAAGATCTGTCTCCCTCGTCCCTGGGGCCGAACCCCTCACATCCACCCCTGCCACCGCACCATCGAGACAGAGGACCACAGTCGTGCCAGAGGCAGAGGCCCGATGGGTGAAATGTCCCACCATGATCCCTTTCACGTCTGTTATGCTATTCAGGGGGCCAGGTCCCATCAGTGAACTCTTTTCTCGTAGCCTTTCCAGTACGGGTCCCTGAGGGCCTTCTTGGTTATCTTGCCAGAGCCCGTCTTGGGAAGCTCCGGAAGAAAATCTATGGATTTTGGACACTTGTAGTGGGCGAGGCGCTCTTTGCAAAAGGCTATGAGTTCCTCCTCCGTGGCCGACTCTCCCGGCTTGAGCACAATAGCCGCCTTCACAGCCTCCCCCCACTTCTCGTCAGGAACGCCGAAGACAGCCGCTTCCAGGACCTTGGGGTGCATGTACAGGACGTTCTCGACCTCTGTGGAATACACGTTCTCACCGCCCGTGAGAATCATGTCCTTCTTTCTGTCCACTATGTTGACATAGCCCTCCTTGTCCACCACAGCCAGGTCGCCAGTTTTGAGCCAGCCATTCTGGAAAGCGGCCTTGGTCTCCTCGGGAAGGTTCCAGTATCCAGGTGTCACTGTATCTCCCCTGACCCATATCTCCCCCACCGTCTTGTCATCTGGCGGAACTGGCCTTCCCTCCTCGTCAACCACCTTTAGCTCCACTGCTATGAAGGGCCTTCCGGTTCGCGCCTTGAAATTGAGCTGCTCCTGAGGGGAAAGAGATGCGAGGTGCTCCTTCAGGATGCTGAGGGTGAGATATGGGCTCGTCTCAGTCATGCCATAGGTTTGGATGTAGTCGCAACCGAATGTCTCGATTATGCTCCTCACCACCTCGGTCGCAATCGGGGCTCCGCCGCTCAGTATGACCCTCAGGCTCGAATAATCGTGGGATCGGGCCTCAGGGTGCTTCACCATCAGATTGAGCATAGTGGGAATGAGATTGCTTATTGTGACCCTCTCCCTCTCTATGGTCTCCAGGACCACCTCTGGCGAGAATTGGGGTACCATCACATGCCTTCCCCCAACCCAGCTTATGGCGAAGGTGGCCCATGCATCCGCCAGATGGAACATCGGGGCTACATGGGCCCAGACGTCTCTATCCGTGAGGTGAAGTTCAGCGATGGTGCCCAAGGCATGGACGCACACGTTCTTGTGGGTGAGCATTACCCCCTTGGGCCTTCCTGTGGTCCCGCTCGTGTAATACAAGTGGGCTACTTGGTTCTCTTCAACCGGCTCCGGGCTGATCCACCGGTTTTTTTCTCCCAGTGCCTCCTCGTATTCCACCTCGTCGAGTCCCGAGTCCAAGGAGGAGGCCCCATCCATCCACACGATACCCTCCAAGGGCACGCCATGGGAAATGGTCCCGGTGACGAGGTCCCGAAATCTGCTATTCGCGAGGAGCCATCTCGAACCAGAATCCCTGATTATGTATGCTAGCTCCCCGGCCGAGAGCCTGAAGTTGAGGGGATTCAAAATCCCACCTAGCGCTGCGAGGGCATAGTAAGCTTCCAGGAACCTGTGGCTGTTGAACTCGAGTATGGCAACCCGATCCCCCTTGGATATTCCACGGTCTCTCAAAAAAAGGGCTAGACAGCTAGCCCTAAAGCCCACCTCCTCGTAAGTAAGCCTCTTTTGCCCGTCGACAACTCCTATCTTTTCCGGATATAGTTCCAGGGCTTTCTGCAAGGTCATCCAGATGTTCATGGAAGGCGCCTCCGGTTTCCCCTTCTCGGGCTTCCCGCATCCGATTCTGGGAACTCAAGTGGGATTTTACCGGAGGCCACCTCCACTCTCAAGGCGGGATCATTCTTCCCAGGGAAGACCCTTTTTGCCGAAGTGGCCGTAGTTGGTGGTTTGCCTGTAAATGGGTCTCAGAAGGCCCAACCTCTCTATTATGGCCGCTGGCCTGAAGTCGAACTGTCTGACGAACTCGGCTGCAGCCCTCTCGTCCCCTGTTCCGAAGGTCTCGACCTTAACGGAGGCGGGCTTGGCCACGCCTATCATATATGCCACCTGAATTTCAGCCCTTCTCGCGAGCCCCTCTTTCACTAGCTGCCTAGCGACAAACCTGCAGAAGTATGCTCCGCTTCTGTCCACTTTGGAAGGATCCTTTCCACTGAATGCCCCCCCTCCGTGACGGGCTGCCCCACCGTATGTGTCCACTATGATCTTTCTGCCCGTGACTCCGCAGTCCGCAGAGGGACCTCCCTGAATGAAGCTCCCCGTAGGGTTGACCCTTATCTCGATTTCCGGATAGAACCACGAATCCAGAGCCCTGGGGGCGAGGTGCTGCCTCACATAGGCCATGATGGTCTCCCTGTCCACCTCGGCGGAATGCTGGGCCGAAACCAGTATCCTGGCCACCCTGACTGGCGTTCCGTTCTCATATTCCACCGTGACCTGGGTCTTACCATCTGGCCTGAGCCACGGAAATTGGCCACTTTTTCTGTCCTCAGCCAGTCCCCTCGCTAGCCTGTGGGCCAGTATTATGGGGAGGGGCATGAGCTCTGGAGTCTCGTCCGTCGCGTACCCGAACATTATGCCTTGATCCCCGGCCCCTTGCTCCTTGTCCATGTTGGTTGTGGCATCCACTCCTCGGGCTATCTCAGGGGCTTGTCTGGTTATGAGCTTCACGACCTTCACTGTATCTGCCCTGAAGGGCTGGTCCTCGTAGGTGTAACCGATCTCCCTTATAGCCTCCCTAGCCACCTTTTCATGATCGACAATTGCCGAGGATGTGATCTCGCCCGCCAAGATCACGTGGTCCTCTTTACATAGCACCTCGCATGCTACCCTCGCCCTAGGATCCTGAGCTATGTGTTCATCCAGGATGGAATCAGCGATATAGTCGCACACCTTGTCCGGATGTCCCTCGCAGACGGATTCGCTCGTAAATAGGGTGGTGTGTCCTCCCAAAGCGAGGCCTATTCCAGCATGCTTTTTCATTTTTGACTTCCTCCCTTCTCAATCATACTTTCCAGGACTAGCTTGAAGACGGATGCAAGCCCCGGATGAGGTCCATTTTGCAGGTGGCTGGGAAGATCGAAAGTGGAACGTATTTCTTCCGCGGGTACTAGAGGTGTGGTCTGGTAGGTCCCAAAAACGTGAAGCCCTCCTTTGGGAGAGCACCAAGCCCTTGGTTGCTCATCCAGAGCCGCATCGTTCCCTCGCCCGCGGCGGGGCTGGCTTTGGCACCTTGGCGGCTTGCACCAGGTTGCCGGGCGGTCATCGGGCCAAGACCCTCACGCCACTCTCGATGCCTGCCTATCCTGCTTTTTTCCTTCCCACTCCTTTCCCCAAAAGGGTTCACATTATTATCCGTCTTTTTCCCCCTGAGTCAACCCCCTGGAGACGCTCCACGCTTTCCGACAAAAAATTTTCTCCCCCGGGTGCATCCTCCCTAGCGCGACCCTATGGCAGGGCCGCGTGCCCAGACCACTGAAGGGGCTTTAACCCTTGCGCTTCCGAGGAGGAATTTCTTTTTCCAGTTAGCGGCCCAGAGACTCCTCACTGAAGACCTCCCCACGCGTCCCCTCCAAACCTATCTTCGCCAGGCCACCCATCGCCCGGGAGAAGACCGCCTCTCGCATTTTCCCGGAGTGCGCCCTCCAATACCATGGCCATTGGGGTTCGGGCCGTTGGGGAGGGGCGGGCTCCGCACGCCCGGAAGGAAGGCATCACGCCAAACCCAAATGTCGCCCCGTTTCGGCCACCAGCTTGTCGTAAAACCACCGGTGGCAACGCAATGCCTTGCCATTCGTCCGGCCGTAGCGTGCGGACGCGCAGAGCGCATCCCTCCGACAAAACCGCCTTTCGCGTTGTCCCGAGGTCTCCCCGCAAGGCCATGTCCCCTTGAGTGGTCCACCCCGCGGAGGGGCGGGCTCCGCACGCCCGCTGGGAGCGCACGGGCTTGACCAAAACGTGGCCCCGCTAGGGCACCGGGTGTTCCTTTGCCCCCGATGATCATGTTATGCCTCGGCTCGTGTCCAGCCTTACCACGCGGACGCGCAGGGCGCATCCCTCCGAGAAAACCGCCCTTGGCGCCGTCCCTCGGTTTGCCCCCGGAAGGCCTTGTCCCCATCGCTTGGCCATCTCGCGGAGGGGCGGGCTCCGCACGCCCGCTGGGAGCGCACGGGCTTGACCAAAACGTGGCCCCGCTAGGGCACCGGGTGTTCCTTTGCCCCCGATGATCATGTTATGCCTCGGCTCGTGTCCAGCCTTACCACGCGGACGCGCAGGGCGCATCCCTCCGACAAAACCGCCTTTCGGGTTGTCCCGAGGTCTCCCCGCAAGGCCATCTCCCCTTGGGTGGTCCACCCCGCGGAGGGGCGGGCTCCGCACGCCTGGAAGGAAGGCATCACGCCAAACCCAAATGTTGCCCCGTTTCGGCCACGGGCCGATCCTCCACGCACCCGGCGGGAATGCAATGTCTCGGCACGCGCACGACCTCTCAATGCGGACGCGCAGAGCGCGTCCCTCCGAGAAAACCGCCCTTGGCGCCGTCCCTCGGTTTGCCCCCGGAAGGCCTTGTCCCCATCGCTTGGCCATCTCGCGGAGGGGCGGGCTCCGCACGCCCGCGGGAAAGACTTGCGCTTGACCGGAGCATCTCCCTATTAGACCACCGGCCGTTCGTTCGCTCCTCGGTGATCATGCCATACACGGGGCTTGCGTAAGGCCTCGCACTCCGGACGCGCAGAGCGCGTCCCTCCGAGAAAACGCCATTAGTGCTATCCCCGGGCGTTTCCCCGCAAGGCCATCCCAGCTCGGATCACGAATCCCGCGGAGGGGCGGGCTCCGCACGCCCGGAAGGAAGGCATCACGCCAAACCCAAATGTTGCCCCGTTTCGGCCACGGGCCGATCCTACACGCACCCGGCGGGAATGCAATATCTTGGCACTCCCACGACCTCTCAATGCGGACGCGCAGAGCGGGTCCCTCGGAGAGACGAACCCCCAATGACCTCTGGGCCTTGGCTTCCCGTCGACTTTCCAGTCCAGACTCCCTGGCCACACAGGCCCGAGGAGGACGGCAGGCGTATGGCCTGGAATTTGTGTTGACACCTCAATTCCCAGAGGGTATAAAACCACCTGGATTTCCCGGGACATAGTGGATTGGGTTTTTCCCTGAGAGTGTACTCAGGGAAGAGCAAAGGAGGTGAAGGCCATGGCGGAGGCGGTTCAAGTTCCTCTGCGTGAGACGGAGCCCAATTGGGATGAGTATCTCAAGGCCTATTACAGCAAGCCCTCGAGCACCAAGACTTGGTCCGGCTACGAGGTGAAGGAGTTCTATACCCCCCAGGATCTGGCAGGCAAGGATTACGAGGAGCATATCGGAGATCCCGGCTCGTTCCCCTTCACCAGGGGGATCCACAGGAACATGTTCAGGGGCCGCTATTGGACCAGGAGAGAGGTCATAGGGATGGGATCCCCAGCGGATACCCACGAACGGGTGAGGCTCCTATTGGAGCATGGAAGCTCGGGCCTCAACACCATAGCGGACATCACTTACGAGATGGGCCTGGACCCGGACCATCCGTGGGCCCAGAACGAAGTGGGACTCACGGGCGTGAACATAGCCCATATAAGGGACATGGAGGTCCTCACAAAAGGGGTTCCCCTGGACAAGGTGAGCTGGTCATTGATCACAGCCTCGCCCGTTGCAGCCGTCACCATGGCCCAATATGTGGCCGTGGCCGAGAAAAGGGGCTATGACATCTCCCAACTGAGGGGGTCCATACAGAACGACCCCATTCACTTCCGCTATTGTGGTTTCAAGCCTGCATGCCCCATTGACCTGTCCATTCGCCTGGGATGCGACGTGATGGAGTTTTGCACCCGGAGGATGCCCAAGTGGTACTACACGACCGTGAACATGTACGATCTCAGGGAGCAGGGGCTCACAGCCCCCCAGGAGGTCGCGTTCGGCTTCGGTATCGCCATGATCTACATCGACGAGCTCATAAGAAGGGGGCTCAAAATCGACGAGTTCGCCCCAAGGTTCACCTTCTATGTCTCTTGCCACATAGACATATTCGAGGAGGTGGCGAAGATAAGAGCAGCCAGGAGGCTCTGGGCCCGTCTCATGAAGGAGAAGTACGGAGCCAAGGACCCGAGATCCATGCAGTTCAGGTTCGCTGTTCACACAGCCGGGTGCTCCCTGGTTCCCCAGCAGCCCCTCAATAACCTGGTGCGGATAGCGTATGAAGCCTTGGCCGCTGTTTTGGCTGGAGTGCAATCCCTGCATTGCTGCTCCTATGACGAGCCCATCTGCCTCCCCACGGAGAAGGGCCATCTTCAGGCGCTGCGCACCCAGCAGATCCTCGCATACGAGACGGGCGTGTGCAATGTGGCGGATCCCCTCGGGGGCTCCTATTACGTGGAGAGCCTCACGGACAAACTCGAAGAGGAGATCCTCAAGATCCTGGAAGAGGTGGAGTCCTTGGGGGGAATGGAGCAGGCCATAAGGAGCGAGTGGTTCGACAGGAAGCTCGAACAAGAGGCCGTAGAGAGGCAAAAGGAGATAGAGAGGGGAGAGAGGCTCGTTGTGGGAGTCAATATCTTCACGAGCGAGCCGGAAAAGCAGACCCCCCTTGGCGTCCAGAGGATAGCTCCAGAGTCGGCCAAGGCCCAGATAAAGGAGACCATGGAGCTCAAGGCCTCGAGGGACAAGGCCAAGCTCAGGGAGGCCATAGAGAGATTGAGAAGGGACACGGTGGAGGGCAGAAACCTCCTTCCAGCCATGATAGAGGCAACGAAGGCTTACGCAACAACAGGGGAGATCATGGGGACAGTGAGAGAGGCCATGGGCTACCCCTACGATCCCATGGAGATACTGGAGAATCCATTCAAATGACAGGCCCTGGGGAGCGAAGCAGGAAGATCAAGGTGATCATCTCCAAGGTGGGCTTGGACGGCCATGACAGGGGGGCCAAGGTCGTGGCCCATCTCTTGAGGGAAGCTGGGATGGAGGTTGTGTACCTGGGCATGTACCAGATGCCAGAGGCAATAGTGCAGGCGGCCTTGGAGGAGGATGCGGATGTCATAGGGGTGAGCTATTTATCTGGGGAGCACCTGGTCTACACGCCAATTCTGGTGGAGGAGATGAGAAAGAAGGGCCTGCACGATGTGCTTCTCATCGCAGGTGGGGTCATACCGCCAGAGGACATCCCCACTTTGAAGGAGATGGGGGTGGATGAGGTGTTCGTTGCCGGAACTTTGAGCCAGAAGATAGTGGAATACATAGAAAGACATGCGAGAAGGCTCGGAGCAGATAATGCTTCGTCCCAAAGTCTGAGGGAAACAGGAGGTCGATGCCAATGAGGGCCATAGACGTCCATGTCCACCCGAGCACTGCGCCTTTTTCGTACGAGAGGAGATGGGGAAAGGAGGTCGCGGAGTTTCTGCCCAAGTACTATCGGATCCAGGAGAGGATAAGAAGCGATGAGGAGATGGCGGAGGAGTTCCGCACTCTGGGAATAAAGGCCCTCCTTGTGGCCTGGGATGCGCAGGCCCAAAGCGGATATGACACTTCTACCCTCAACGATGAGGTAGCGAAGCTCATTCGGAAATTTCCCGATGTGTTCATAGGTGGATGGGCCATGATAGATCCCTGGAAGGGCAAGTGGGCCATAAGGGAGCTCGAGAGGTGCGTGAAGGAGCTCGGCCTTACAGGGTTGAAGTTTCAGCCTCCTGCTCAAGGCTTCTTTCCCAACGACAAGAGGTTCTACCCCCTTTACGAGAAGTGCGTGGAACTGCGTATCCCTGTGAGCTTTCACACGGGCACTACGGGTCTCGGAGCTGGAATGCCCGGAGGACATGGCTACAGGCTCAAATTCGGAAGGCCCATTTATCTAGACGATGTGGCAGCTGATTTTCCCGAGCTCACCATCGTCATGATCCATCCTGCCTGGCCGTGGGTGGATGAGCAGATAGCTATTCTCCTCCACAAGGCCAATGTCTTCGCTGACTTGTCTGGATGGGCCCCCAAATACTTTCCCGAAACCCTGAAGAGGGAAATCAACGGGAGGCTCCAGGACAAGTTCATGTATGGCTCGGACTATCCCGAGATTCCTCCCAAAAGGTGGCTCGAGGAATTCCAGGCTGGGGGTTACAAAGAGGAGGTAGTGGAAAAGGTCCTCTGGAAAAATGCCCAGAGGATCCTCAAGCTGGAGGTCTGACATCCCCCATCGGGCCTAGTCCTCGAAGGGTTCGCGAAACCAAGGCCGGGCAACTCCATGGATCGGCTCAAAGGAAGGATGCGCAGGAGGTAGCGGGGATGGAGTTCTTGACGGAAGAGCAACGCCTGATCCAAGAGACCGTCCGGAGGATATCCAGGGAGAAGATAGCGCCCCATGTTGATGAGGCTTACGAGAAAGGAAAGGCAAGCAGGGAGATCCTCAAGGCCTTGGCGGAAAATGGCCTCTTGATAATCTCCTTGCCGAGGGAGTTTGGAGGCATAGAGGCAAATGCAACAACAAGGGCACTCGTCATAGAGGAGTTGGCCAAGGTGGACGGCTCAACTTCCATGTATGTATTCACCAGCCAGACCTTGCCTGCATTCCTCTTGGCCTATGGGACACATGAACAGAAGGAGAGGTTTTTTGGATTCCTGAGCTCTGGGGACAAGATATGCTCTTTTTGCCTCACTGAGCCCAACCACGGTTCAGATGCCCGTTCCATAAAGACCACAGCAACCCTCGATGGGGACCATTACAAGCTAAACGGAACCAAGAGCTTCATCTCCTCTGGCACTCTAGCGAGCCTTTACCTGGTGTTTGCTCGCACCAAGGAGGGAATAAGTTCTTTCATAGTGGAGAGGGACACACCTGGTTTCACTAGGGGGGCTCCGGAGAAGAAGTTCGGATTTCGAAGCTCGGAGATGTGCCAGCTATTTTTCGAGGATGCCACAGTTCCCAAGGAAAATCTCCTCGGCCACGAGGGTGCAGGCTGGAGTCAGCTTCAGGATTGCGGAGCTGCACTCAGGGCCTGGGGAGCTGGAGCTCAAGCCCTGGGAATAGCCCAGGGAGCCATGGAATATGCCCTCAAATATGCCAAGGAGAGGGTCCAGTTCGGGGTGCCCATAATCAAGCACCAGGGGCTTCAGTTCATGCTCGCTGACATGGCCATTCAAATAGAGGCGGCCCGCTCTCTGGTTTACAGGACAACGAGGATGTTGGATGCGGGCTACAAGGTCATCCCCATCATGACCTCTGCGGCCAAGTGCTTCGCATCGGATGTGGCCATGAAAGTCACGACGGATGCCGTGCAGGTCTTGGGAGGCTACGGGATAATGGAGGACTATGCTGTCCACAGGATGATGAGGGATGCCAAAGCAACCCAGATATTCGACGGCACAAATCAGATCCAGCGGAGGATAATCGGAAGGAAGCTCATGGAGAGGTGAATCTCGGGAAGGAGGGTTTGGAGGAATCTCGGGAAAGGAGGTGGCCATGGAGAGAGGAGTTGTGGGAGTTGTAGGGGTCGGGACCATGGGAAGCGGCATTGCCCAGCTAATTGCCCAGGCCGGCTTCCAGGTAAGAGTGGTCGAAGTGGACCAGGCTTCCCTGGAGAGGGGGATGTCGAGGATAAAGGATGGCTTGGAGAGGATTCTTAAGAAAGGCAAAATCCTGAGGGAAGATATGGAGAAAACCCTTTCCCTCATATCCGGCAGGACACAAATCCGGGGGTGGTTGGAGGATTGCTTCCTGATCGTGGAGGCTGTACCAGAGGATGCGGAGCTCAAAAAGGCCGTATTTCGGGAACTCGATTCCGTATGCAGGCCGGATGCGATCCTCGCGAGCAACACATCCACCATCTGGATAACCTCCCTTGCAGGCTCAACCAGGAGGCCCGAGAGGGTCATAGGGACCCATTTCCTCTATCCAGCTCCTGCCATCCCCCTGGTGGAGGTGATCCGGGCGCAGCAGACCTCGGAGGAGACCCTCAATAGGACCCTCGAATTCTTGAGGGCATGTGGGAAGGACGTGGTGGTGGTGAACGATTCTCCCGGGTTTGCCATAAATAGGCTCTTCGTCCCTTTCATAAACGAGGCCTTCCTGGCCTTGCAGGAGGGGGTCGCCACAGCCGAGGAGATAGACAAGGCGTGCAAGATAGGCCTCGCTCATCCTTCGGGGCCTCTCACTGCGGCTGATGCCTTTGGATTGGATGTGGTCTTGGCTGTGATGAGGGTGCTCCACAGGGAGCTCGGTGAGAAGTACAGACCTGCCCCCCTTTTGGTCAAACTGGTGGAGGCGGGGAGACTGGGAAGGAAGACAGGACGAGGGGTTTACGATTACAGCCGGCAATGAAAGGAGGTAGCGATGTTGGATTTCACCCTCACGGAGGAGCAGCTTGCAATCCAAAAACTGGCCAGGGACTTCACCAACAAGGAGATCAAGCCCGTTGCCCTTGATTTCGAAAAGGACAAGGAAGGCAAGCTCGCAGAGGAGATATTCAGGAAGGCAGCCCAGGTGGGAATATTGCAGTTGCCCATCCCTGTGGAATACGGGGGTAGCGAGGGCTCCAATGTCGAGTGCGCGATAGTTTTGGAGGAGCTGGCTGTGGGCTGCGGTGGGATCGCGACGGCCATAGGAGCGAGTTGGTTCGGCCAAACACCGATGATGATAGCAGCGACAAAGGCCCAGAGGGATCGCTGGTTCCCCGAGCTAGCCGTGAAGCACGAGGCCAGGCTCGTTTGCATGGCCATGACGGAGCCAGCTGGGGGAACGGACATAGAGAACCCCCACATGCACTCGAGGACCATAAGGACGATCATCAGGGAAGATGGTGACTACTGGGTGGTCAATGGAACGAAGATCTGGCCAAGCAATTCGGGAAACTCCTACCTGTATTCGGTGGTATGCACTGTGGATCCCAAACTGGGGGATGAGGGCTCGTGCCTCCTTGTCGTGCCCGCCGGCTCACCTGGCCTCTCTTTCGGGAAGCCCATAGAGAAGATGGGGATGCATGCGGACAGAAACAGCGAGATCATCTTCGAGGACGTCCGAGTGCCCAAAGAAAACCTTTTGGGAAAGGTGGGCGATGGCGCAAGGATCCTCCAGAGGACCCTCATCTACAATAGAGCTGGGGCTGGGGCGATATCCGTCGGCATAGCGAGAGGCGCATTCGAGATCGCGTTGAGGTGGGCCCGCGAGAGGATAACAGCGGGCATCCCCCTCATTCAACACGAGATAATATCCGCAATGTTCGCTGACATGGCGACGGAGATAGAGGCGGCAAGGCTTCTCTACTTGCGAGCAGCGTGGCTCAATTCCCAAAGGGGAAAGGCTAGCATGAAGTGGTCAACCATGGCCAAGGTTTACGCGAGCGATATGGCAATGAGGGTGACAACCAACTGCGTTCAAGTGATGGGCTCCTATGGGTATTCCAAGGAGTATGGGGTCGAGAAATACATGAGGGATGCCAAGATCATCCAGATCTACATAGGTGCCAACGAGTTCACGAGGCAGGTGATAACGGAGGAGCTGGACTGAGGAGGAGCGGGATTCGATCCAGGGCTCGGGGAGGTCTCCAAACGGGCCGAGGGTCCCATGGGAAAGACAGCCTCGAGCAAGGATGCGAGGCCAGGGAAGAAAAGGGGGGATCGTGGAAGGATACCAATTGAAAGTCGCTCCAGAGCTTTGCACTGGCTGCTTGAGATGTGAGCTTGCTTGCTCGGAGACTTACGAGGGGGTCTTCTCTCCCTCCAAGGCGAGAATCCGAGTACTCGTGGGGAGCTCAACCTGGGAGATTCGCTTCGAGGAGGATTGCACTGGCTGCGGAGCTTGCGCGGACAATTGCCTTTATGGGGCCATAAGCCGCAGTCCTTGATTGCAGGGGAATAATCAGTCCTGGTTGTGGGATGGGGCAAGGGGCCCAATGGTATGGCCGCGATGAATGGTCCTGAGGAAAGGAGACAAGATGATGGGCTCGGGGGGCTTTGCTGGAAGGATTCTCTTTGTTGACCTCTCCACTCAAGAGGTTCGCAGGGAACCCCTGGATCAAGGGATGGCTTCCGAGTTCCTGGGGGGTCTGGGGGTGAATTTGCGCCTGGCATGGAGCCTTGTGGAACCAGGCATAGATCCCTTAGGGGAGCGAAACCCGATCATATTGGGCGCAGGACCCTTTGTGGGCACTGACATTCCAGCCTCCTCCAGGGTCTATGGTGTGAGCAAGCTTCCAGCCAATGGAGCGGTGGGATGGTGCGGTGGCGGAGGGATGAGCTTTGGCTGCCAGCTCAAATACGCTGGATTCGACCATCTTGTCATAACTGGCAGGGCACAGAGGCCTTCTCTTCTCAGGATAGCTGACCAGGAGGTCCAGATTATGGAGGCATCGGATCTTTGGGGCAGAGGGGTGAGGGAGACCTGCCAGATCCTGTGGGATAGATTCGGAAGGCCAGGGGGCATAATCTCCATAGGTCAAGGTGGGGAGAATCTCGTGAGGTTCTCCATGGCCTATATAGACGGGTTTTCCACCTTGGGAAGGGGAGGCTTTGGAGCTGTGATGGGCTCCAAGAATTTGAAGGCCATCTTGGTCCAGGGAAGGGGAGAGGTGACGGTATCCGATAAGGAGGCCTACAGGGAGCTCACGGGCAAGCTCCTCGAGAGCATGAGGAGCTACCCCTATCTGAAGGAATGGCAGGAATTGGGGCTCATGAAATCCATAGAGGCGGCCCCAGTCGATCTTTACAGGAGGAGCAAGAAGAGGCGCGTTGCGTGCGTTTCTTGCCCCCTAGGGGACAAGGACATCTTGGAGATCCCCGAAGGACCCCACAAGGGCGAGGTGATCTGGTCCACATCAGCTGTGAACCTGTTCACCCCGCTCGCTCTCGGCCTCAAGGATCCATGGGAGGCTTGCAAATGTGTGGCCTTGCTCGATGAGCTGGGCCTGGACATGTTCGAGTTCTTCTCGGTCTTGAGCTTCGCAAAAAGGCTTGTCCATGCCGCGGTCATACCCGAGGATCCCTCTGAACCCGAGATAGAGTTGAGCTCCCTTTCCTCCCTGGAGACTTGGGCGAGGAGAATAAGCGCGAGGGAGGGCCTCGGAAGGGTCTTAGCCAATGGCGTCCGGGGATTGTTGGAGGAATTCGGGGAGAAGGCCATGGAACACTGCCCTCCCCTGGTCAAGGGGATGGTCCCTTACGTGGGGCCAGAGGCCCCTCTCAAATGGAACCTCTTCGGCACTATGGAGCTAGGCCAACTGCTCGACCCCAGAGGCCCCCATGTGGCCACAAGCGGCTCACCCACTTATTTTGCCAAGAGGCCCCTCGAGGTGTTCCCCAAGCACTTGAAGAGGATGGGGGTTCCGGATAGCGCTCTCCGAGCCATACTCCCAGGCCTGGGCACAGAGGAAGCTGGGATTCGAGTGGGAAGGCTGCTCAAGCATTCCCACAGGTGGTTCACCATCCTAGCTTGTCTGGGAATATGTGCCAGGGCTCAGGTAAACCGCTTTTACAACGCCGAACTTTGCGCGAAGCTCTATAGCGCTGTCACAGGGTGGGATATGAGCCTGGATGAGCTCAGGCTCAGGGCTGACAGGGTCTGGACCCTCCTTCGATTGCTCAATGTGAGGGAGGGTCTCACCAGGGCAAAGGATTCTCCCCCCAGGGGATGGTTCGGCCCGGATGGATTCAGGGATTATCTTTCGGACAGACCGCTCAAGCCAGAGGAAGTGGAGGCCATGGTGGAGGATTATTACTCGGAGCAGGGTTGGGATCCCGAGACCGGAGTCCCTACCAGGGAGACCCTCACGAGATTAGGTCTGGGGGACCTTTGAGGAGGATCTGTGGCAGGTGAATTGGACGGTGTAAGGGTTCTCGACTTCTCCCGCTACGTTGCGGGGCCCTATGGGGGCATGATCCTGGCTGACTTGGGTGCAGAGGTCATAAGGGTTGAGCCACCAGGAGGCAGCGAGGACAGATCCCTGGGGCCCTTCCTCCCGGATGGAGAGTCAATACCCTATGGCCTGATCCTCGCCAGGAACAAAAAGAGCATAACCCTGGACCTCGGGCGACAAAGGGGGAGGGAGATCCTCGACCTCCTCATCTCCAAGGGAGATATCCTCATTCACAACTTCCCCCCATCCTCGATGGAGGCCTCCCTCCTGGACTACGGAAGGCTCGAGAAGATAAACCCTGGAATCGTAGTGGTATGGATCTCGGGATTCGGCCCCCAGGGACCCAGGAGCTCCGAGCCATGTTTCGACTCCATAGCCCAGGCCCTCTCGGGTGCCATGAGCTACTGCGGTTTTCCAGGGAATCCTCCTACCCGATCGGCCGTTCCATATGTGGATCTTGCCTCAGGGGTATTCGCAGCACTGGGGGCAATGGTGGCCCTCCGCCACAGGGAAAGGACGGGAAAGGGCCAATTGGTGGACGTGGCCCTTTTGGATACGGCCCTGTCCTTCGTTGCAGCTATGGGAGTTTTCGCCGAATGGGAGGTTCTAGGTTTCGAGAGGGAGGCCATAGGCAATTACAGCTTCCACACCTACGCCAATGCCTTCCAGGTCAAAGATGGCTGGGTGATGGTGAATGTCATAGGGAATGGGTGCTGGCGGAGATTCACGAAAGCAGTGGGGATGGAAGATGTGGCATCGGATCCCAGGTTTTCCGACGACGAGACCAGGTTCCGCAATAGGGAACTCATAACAGCCATTGTGGCTCAGTGGATGGCCCAGAGGAGTGCCCAAGAGGTACTGGAGGTCCTCAAGGGGGCGAGGGTCCCCTGTGCCCAAGTGATGAGGGTATCTCAAGTGATGAGGGACCCACACCTCAGGGAGAGAAAGACAATTGCCGAGGTGGAGCACGGAAGATGGGGAAAAGTTCCTGTGCCAGGGCCAATTCCAAGATTCTCCAGGATCCAAGAGAGAAGAGCCAACCCAGGGCCTTCTCCGGGCCAGCATAACCGTGAGATTTACGGGGAGGTTCTGGGCCTTTCCGCCGAGGAGATGGAGGTTTTGAGAAGAGAGGGCGTAATATGAGGGATCATCTTGTATTTCCGCATGTTCTCTTGGCCTTTCAGGCTTGGGAAGAGGAGTGAGGCATGGATGAGAGGAGGATTCCTGTACCAGGTTGGTCTACAGCAATAACCCAGGTGGGCTTCCACAAGATTCTCGTCAGGGGATATCCGCTAGAGGAGCTGATCCGTAACCTCTCCTTCCCAGAGGTCGTCTTTCTCACCATAAGAGGGGAGCTCCCCACAAAGGAGCAGGCAAGGGTTCTGGATGCTGCCCTCTGCGCCATAGTGGATCATGGCTTTTTCGCGCCCACAATAGTTGCAGCGAGAGTTGTGGCATCTGCCAATCCCCAGAGCATAGTTCCAGCAATGGCCAGCGGGATCCTCACAGTGGGCTCGGTGACCGTCTCCCCCCAGGAGACGGCTGAGCTCATACTGGAGGCCTCGAAGCTCATGAGGGAGGAGGGCCTCTCCATGGAGGAGACGGCGAGGAGGGTTGTAGAAGAGCTCAGGTCCAAGGGAAGGAGGATCCCTGGCCTCGGGCATCCCCTTCACCCTGATGAGGACCCGAGGGCCTCGGCCTTGAAGGAGGTGGCTGTGAAGAATGGCCTTTGGGGCCAGAGCTCCATGCTCTATGAGGAGATTCACAAGGCGTTCGTGGAGATATCGGGGAGATTTCTCCCCATCAACATAGATGGAATGCTGGGCTGTGTGCTCACGGAACTCGGCTTCGAGCCCAAGGAGATGGCTGGAATTGCAGCCATATCCTTCATGCCTGGCATAATAGCCCATGCTGTGGAAGAAAGCCGGGACATAAAGCTCCGAGTGGTCGAGGGCGATTATACGGGAGTGAGCGAGAGACACTTGCCCCCGGATTTCATCCGGAGATGATTCCCTTTCTTTGGAGGGCTCCCATGAAATATTACGAGGACTTCGAAGTGGGAGATAGGATCGCCACGCGAGCCAGGACAGTCACCGAGGCAGACATAGTCTTCTTCGCCTCTTTGAGTGGGGACTGGTATCCCCTCCACACCGATATCGAATATGCCAAAAAAAGCCCCTTTGGGGAGAGAATTGCCCATGGATTTCTGGTCCTGTCCATTGCATCGGGCCTCATTCCCCTCTCGGAGATGGCCATAGTGGCATTCTATGGCATGGATGGGGTGAGGTTCCTGAGACCGACAAAGATATGGGACACCATCAAGGTGGAGTTGGAAGTTGTGGAAAAGAGGGAAAGGGACGAGAAAACCGGGATCGTGGCCTTCAAGGAGACCATAAGGAACCAGAGGGAGGAGGAGGTTGCGGTGGGAGTTATGAGGCTCGTCCTGTCCCGAAAGGAGTAGAGGGTCCGACCCTGAAAGGTGAATCTGGGGAAGATCCCTGTAAAGCCGCTTCTCAGAGGGCCCTCTCTTGCCTGTAGTACCACTGGAGTTGTCCGGGGGTGCTCTCCTCGTCTACATTTTCCTGGGCCACGAGCTCTTTTCCCTTTGCCGGTGGAAGGACTTCCTTTAGTTTCCATGTACGATCGAGCCTCCCAAATGTCCAGTACTCCTCGAAAGGGGTGACATAGGCCTCTTGGCTTATGACCTTTTCCCCCTTTCGAACTATCCTCTGAGCGTGAGCATCTATGCGGACAGTGAAATCGTCCTTGGAGGAGTCCCGGAAGTTTCTCACCAAGAGGAGGGTCACCTTGCGCACACAGAGGTTTCGCATCTCGAGGGTGAGCCCCTGAGCCCTCCACTTTTCCATCTGCTCCCTCAGATCTCGGGCTAGGTCCGGGAACAGGTCTCCTTCGGGCAATCTTGCAGGATCTCCGGATTCTCTTGCCAGATAAAGGGCCATGAAGACCTCTCTCGCCCTCTGGAGCAATTTGTCTTTATCCCAAAGGGGATCCGTCCGGGCGAGGAAATTGAGAAGCCTCTCGGTGCGGGTTGCCTTCAGGGCCTGCTTTCCGGGCATCCATGGCCCAACTGTTCCTTCCTTTGCCTCTTCACCGTAGATTCGCTGCAAGGTGTCTTGGGTGAAGGCCTCCACGAAGTTCTCGTCCTTGAGGATATCGGATTCTCCCGCCTGCTCTATCTCGCTCAGGACCCACTGGGAGTCCTGGAGGCGGAAGGTCCAGAACTCCTGGAATCTGGCTGGAGCCATGTCCCCTCTCAGAAACTTCCCTGTTCTGTCATCCACATAGTAGTCCTTGGCTTTGGCTGTGATGAGGGCTGTGAAGGATCGTTGGGACGGATCGTCAGTATAGTGGAGGTGAACGAGATCCACTTTTTCCACTTGCAGGTCCTCGATGCAGTTTATCTCGTGGTTTCTCTCCATGGACTTCAACTGTGCCACATGCTGATCGTAGAGAGCAGGGGCCATGAGGGGCTTCATGGGCCCATAATCCCTCGCCTCCCAACACCTCTGGAGCTGGACGAAGGTGGAGCGGGCCCTCTCGGCTAGCTCTCCAGGGGCCAAGGTGGGATCCTGTCTTGCGAGGAATTCCATGAGCTTCTCGGTCTTTGCTGCCTTCTTGTCAATTTCCGATCGACTATACAGATAGTCGAGGTTTTCGGATTTGGACCTCTTTGCCAGACGAGAGACCACTATGGCGAGGATCACAAGCGCGATGAAGATCACAAAAGGGATCCATGGGGGCTCTTCAGGTGACGAAGAACCCCGAGGATAAGAAGAACGGGATGAGGAACTTCCGAAGCTTCTCGACCCCCCGAAGGATCCTCCGCCTTTGTTGTGGACTAGAATGCCCCCAGCGAAGAAGGTATGGGGGAGATCCGTTCTGAGGTGAAAGACCTCTGAAGGTCCCCTTATCCTCCTCGTGGATAGGATCTTCTGGGGCCTCAATTCCCTTCCGTCCCAGGCCCATATGGTCTCTCCTGGACGGAGAAGGCCTGCGCTCCTGAACTTTCCCCCTCCCACAAAGAGAGGATGATCTGGGGTGACTTCCAAGGTCCCCTCCTCTGTCCTCACCTCCAGGTGCTCCTCCACATCTCTCTTGAGGACCTCCGCGACTCGTGTCCTCACAAGCCCCATCTCGGGGTCGAAAGCCAGAAGCTCATCTCCTGGCCTGACTCGGGATATCTTTTCCTGTGTGCCGTCTGACCTGAGAACAGGGGTATCAGGGAGGAAACAGCCCTTGTTATGGGTGAGGATGGAGTTGGAGGCGAAGGTCCCACCCGGCAAGACGAGGAGATTGTACACAGGACCATCCCAGTCCTTCACGGTTATCTCCCTTATGCGACGGGATCTCACTTTCCCTTCCCTGAGTACCAGGACCCTTTTCCCAGGTGCGAGACTCTCCGCCCTCCGATACTCCCCTGGGCCAGTCATGACCAGGTGTTCCCTGGTGAGGGAGAGGGCCCCTTCCCTCGTCCTTATGGTGAGAAGGCTCCTCCCTTGGCTCACAAAGACCCCTTCCACTGACCCTGGCTCAGAGGCTCCCAGATTCCAAGTCCAAACCCGATCACCCACTTTGAGCTTCTCCACGGGCACAGGACCGTTTGGGGTTGCCACCATGGCATCCGGGGATATGCATCCACCCCCTCCCCTGGCCCACAGAGGAGAGCAATGGACGGTGGCCAAAAGGAAGATTGCCACCCCTGTCCACTTTCTCTCAGATCTTGGAGAGGCCACTTTTCTTCCCCCACACCCAGGGGTTCAGTGGAGGGCTGCCATTATACCCCCCAAGACCGCTGCCGCAACAACGATGCTCACACCTATTATGGCAGCGGCCACAAGTCTACCAAAGTATTCCGCTACAGCCATATTTCCTCTGGCTATCTCCCTTTGCTCGTCCATGCGAGGCGTGAGCCTATCCACCACCCTGGGCACGAGAACAGCTGCCCAGAGCACCAGGATCATGCCCACCAATCCTCCCAATAGACAAAAGATCACAGCCCACCCCATATTCTGCACTGTCTCGAGCATGGGAATCCTCCTTTGGCTCAGAACTTGACCTGGGGTACTGCCCTCTCCTCCCCTGGAGCCTCGAGCTGAAAGAAGGCCTCGGGCTTGAAATTGAATATCCCGGCTATCAAGTTACCCGGGAAGGTCTCTATCTTGTTCTTGTAGCGCATGGCGGCATCGTTGTAGTACTGCCGGGCAAAGCCTATCCTGTTTTCCGTTGCGGCGAGTTCCTTCTGGAGCTCCATGAAGTTCTCATTGGCCTTGAGGGCGGGATACGCTTCCGCCAACGCGAAAAGTTGCCTCAATGACTGTGTAAGGGCATTCTCCGCCTTCTCCCTCTCTTCAATGGAGCCCTTGGCGGCAACAGCCTGATTGCGAGCCTGGACAACAGCTTCCAGTGTCTGCCTTTCGTGGCCAGCGTAGCCTTTCACGGTCTCGACGAGATTGGGAACGAGATCGTGCCTCCTCTTCAACTGGACATCTATGGAGCTCCAGGCACTGTGAACCTCGTTCCTTCCCCTAACAAGACCGTTGTACAAGGCGACGCCCCAGAAAAAAAGCCCAAACAGGATCGCAAGAAAGATGAGAGACCCCATTTCTCGACCTCCTCGTATCGTCTTGGGGAAAAGCCCTTGGCTCGAGAGGATATCACTTGGAGCAACCCTTTTCCACCTTCCCTTGAGTGGGCCAAAGGCTTCCAGGACCTCCTGGCTCGAGGGAAAACGGAACGGATACGGCCTTTAGCCAAGATCCCCCTTATCGCAACCTCTTTTCTATCTCCTCGGCCTCCTGAAGGATCCGCCTGAAGAGCTCTCTCACTGGAAGCACTTCCTTCACTAGCCCAGCTGCCTGACCGCAGGGAAAGACCCCTCCATCCACATCCCCCCTCTCGTATGCGGCCTTGCCCCTCAAGCCCGAGAGTTTCGGAAGAAGCTCCTCGAGAGATGCCCCTTTGGCCTCCATTTCCAAGATCTCCAAGGCTGCTCTGTTTCTGAGAGCCCGCATTGGGGCTCCTTGGGATCTCAGAAGGAGAACGGTCGAGGAGATGTCTGCCTCCACAACAGCCCTCTTGAAGGCGTCGTGTATGGGGCATTCCTCGGTGGCGAGAAGGCGTGTTCCCATCACCACCCCTTCTGCCCCGAGGCAAAGGGCGGCCATGAATCCCCGTCCATCTGCTATTCCGCCTCCAGCTATGACGGGTATCTTGACAGAGTCCACGGTCTTGGGAAGGAGGACAAAGGTACTAACCTCCTCTGCACTGGGATGACCTCCGCACTCGCATCCCACGACCGTCACAATGTCTACCCCTAGCCTCTCTGCCTTCATGGCATCCCTGACCCTCGCGCATTTGTGCATCAAGATGGTGTCTCCTTCCTTGAGCCTCTCCATATAGGGCTCCGGGCTACGGCCAGAGGTCTCGAGAACCCTCACTCCTTCCTCGTGGACCACATGGATCACTTCCTCTATGGGAAGGGGCCTCATGGTGGGGAAGAGGTTTATGTTCACGGCGAAGGGACGATCCGTCATCTCCCTGACAGTCCTTATCTCCCGTCTCAACTCCTCGGGCGATGAAAAGGTGGCCGAAGCTAGCACCCCAAGCCCGCCTGCGTTGGACACTGCAGCCACAAGAGGCGCCCTGGAAAGCCACTGGAGGGCCCCGCCAATTATGGGCACATCTATCCCCAGAAGTTCCGTGACTCTGGTCTTCCACATTTTCTCCCCCTCGGAAACGAGTTTGCCCCATCGGGTCTTCGAGGAGATGAATTCTATCACAGTGGCCGGTCCTGCCAACCCGAGGTTATAATGGCCCTTGACGAGAGGAACGATGCCGAGGCTCGGGGCCCATATGTCCATTGCTGGAGGACTCCATCAGGCCTTCGAGAGATTGAGGAAGGTGAGGGGGGAGGCTCTCCAGATATTTCTTTTCAACCAGAGACAATGGAGGGTCCCTGAGCTGACCCAAGACCAGGTGAGCAGGTTTCTTCGTGCTTGGGAGGAAGGGGGTTTTGTACCAGTTGCCGCCCACGACAGCTACCTCATAAACCTCGCCTCCCCGGATGACGAGCTCCGCAACCGCTCCATAGATTCTTTCGCAGAGGAGCTCAGGAGGTGCAAGCTCCTGGGCATCCGGTATCTCGTGGCTCACCCGGGAGCCCACTGCGGAATGGGGAGGGAAGCGGGAATCGAGAGGTTCGTTCTCGGGCTTGACAAGGCCATGGAAATGGCGGAAGGGGAGGGGGTGAGGGTGCTCATAGAGACCACGGCTGGCCAGGGGACATCATTGGGAGGATCCCTCGAGGAGATAAGCGCCATACTCCAGGGCTCCCGTTTCGGCGAGCTCCTGGGGGTCTGCATTGACACCTGTCATCTGTTCGCGGCTGGATTCGATCTCGGAAAGCGAGATGGTTACAATGCCACCATTGATGCCCTCCAGGAGACAATAGGCCTCCACAGGATCCTTTGGTTCCACCTCAATGACTCCAAGGGAGAGCTGGGCTCCAGGATAGACAGGCATGCCCACATAGGGAAGGGGAAGATGGGCCTCGAGGCCTTCAGGCACCTTCTCAACGATCCCCGCTTCAAGGATCATCCAATGGTGCTCGAGACACCCAAGGGCAAAGATCTCAAGGAGGATAGGCGAAACTTGCGGGTTCTTCGCTCCTTGCTCAACGCATGAGCCTATTGGGGAGGAAGAGGGCTATCTGGGGAAATGCGAACAGAAGCGCAGCGCACACCACGAGGCTCAGCAAGAAGGGCAGGACCCCTCTGTATATCACGGTGAAGGGAGCCTTTGTTATTGCCTTGACAACGAAGACATTTATCGCCACGGGGGGAATCACCACCCCAATCATGACTGTTATCGCTATGATCATGCCGAACCATACGGGGTCATAACCCAATTTCACGATTACCGGGTAGAAGATGGGGGTAGCGAGCACCATGAAGGCGAGATCGTCTATGAAGGATCCTCCGATGAGATATATGAAGCCGATGAGGACCATTATCACGTGGGGATGCAATGGCAGTCCCACTATCCAGTCTGCTGCGTACATGGGGATCCTCGTCACAGCGAGAAAGTGTCCCAGAATGGTGGATCCAGCAATGAGCATGAGGACCATGCAGGCCGTCCTGAGGGATTCGGTCACGGATTTGACGAAGCCCGAGAACCCCATGTCCCCTCTCAGGACCGCGTACGCTAGCACTGCGAAGGATCCCACGCTTCCAGCCTCTGTGGGTGTGAAAAAGCCTTTCATGAGCCCGCCTATGACAAGGAGGAAGATGATCAAGATCCAGAAGATCTCGGGCAGGGCCGCTAGCCTCTCTTTCCAGGTGGACCTCTCTCCCGCAGGCCCCAGGGAGGGCTCGAGCCGACACCATCCGAGGATTATGACGACGAAGAAAAAGGCCACTATGAGCCCTGGAATTATCCCAGCGAGAAAGAGCCTTCCTATGGATTGTTCCGTTATTATGCCGAAGACTATGAGGGTCACACTCGGCGGTATCAGGATGCCGAGGGTTCCAACCGTTGCGACTATTCCAGTGGAAAGCCTCCGGTCGTATCCATACCTGTCCATCTCGGGCACAGCGACACTGGCGAAAGTGGCGGCAGTAGCTGGGGAGGAGCCACATATGGCCTTGAAGATAGTGGCTCCGACAACGGTTGCCATTGCTAGCCCACCCGGGATGTGCCCCACGAACCTGTAAGCAGCGTCATAGAGTCTCTTGGCTATACCGGCATTGAAGGCGATCTGCCCCATCAGGACAAAAAGGGGTATGACCGTGAACCCGTACGAGGAGAAGACATCGAAGATGTCCTTGGCCAAGAGATTGAGGGCAGCGCTCGTCGACCTTATGGCAGCGAATCCCACAAATCCCACGATGGCCATGGCGAAACCGAGCTCTATGCCCGTAAGGAACAGGAATAGGACCACAGCCAAGCCCAATATCCCTATGGAGACATCACTCATACTTTCCCCCCAGGATCTTCACCACATGGCAGATGAGCACGAGGCACTGAAGAAAGCAAACCACTCCCAACCCGTAAGCCACAGGGTAAAAGGGCAGCTCCAATGTAGGGGATACTTCCCCTGACCTCTGATAGTCCGAGGCTATGCGAAAGAGATTCCAACCGAGAAGACCGAACAGACCAATGGACATGAGCCTGGTCAAGAGATGCACCCCGCCCCTTGGCACTTTGGGCAACTTCTCCACGAAGAAATCCACGAATATTTGAGCCCTATCCCAAGAAGTGAGGGGGATTGCGAAGCCGATCACCACAGCTCCTGCAAACCCAACCAGTTCATAGGTTCCCACTATGGGCTTTCTGAAAAGGCGCAAGATCACATCCAGAACCGTTATGCCCATGATGAAAGTGAGACTCAGCCCAGCCAACGTATTGGCCCATTTGCTGAGCCTTCTCACGGATCCGAGAAACCTTTCCATCTTCATCTCCCGAAAAGGCCCCCCTGGCCTAAACCAGAGGGGCCGGAACGCGGATCACTGGAGCTTCTTGAGCTCTTCCAGGCAGAATTTCAGGGCTTCCTCTCCAGGTAGGCCCTTCTCCTTCATGGCCTTCACGTAATCGTCCAGAACTGGCCTCACAGCCTTGACCCATCTTTCGTCCTCTTCCTTGGTGAGGGCGATTATCGCATTTCCCCTCTTCTTCACGAACTCCATCCCGGACTGATCTATCTCATCCCAACCCTTTCCGGTCTTCTCGATCCACTCCTCGCTCACCTCCTCGAACACCTTCTGAATATCCGGAGGCAGGGAGTTCCATTTCTCCTTGTTCATGACAACGAAGAAGGCAATGGTGTAGGCAGAGCCGTAATTCAACGTGGTGCTGCTCACGACTTCTCCCAGCTTCCATCCCTCGAGGGCCTCTATGGGGCACATCACCCCTTCGGCAATTCCCTTCTGCAGGGCATCATATGTCTCGGGCATCGGCATTGCGACGGGAGCTGCACCTAGCGCGCTCACGATCTTGGCCACAGTCCCCGTTGACCTTATCTTCATGCCCTTGAGATCCTCCAAGCTCTTTACAGGCTTCTTGGTATGGAGGATGCCCGGACCATGAGCATGGAGGTAGAGGACCTTTGTGTCATCGAATTCCTTTGGCTTGAACTTCTTGTAATAGGCATTTATGAGTTTGGTTGCGGCAAGCCCGTTCTTGTATCCGAGGGGGAGGTCTATCACCTCAGTCAAGGGAAATCGGCCCCTCGTATAGGAGACGACTGACATGCCTATATCGGAAAGTCCTTTAACCACGCCATCGTAACATTTGTCCGCTGGGGTGAGGGTCCCACCGGGAAACATGGTTATCTTCACCCGGCCATTTGTCCTCTTGTTTATCTCCTCAGCCCACTGGGTTGCCAAGACAGTGTTTTTGTGAGGAGCTGGGAAGAAGATGGAGTAGGTCAACTCTATGGGTTTCGTCTGAGCCAGGACAGAACCGCTCGAGGTGAAGGCACACAAGGTCACCAGACCCAAAATGGAAAAAAAGATCTTTCTCTTCATGGGTTCCTCCTCTCTTCAATGCAAGTGAGTCAAAGCCGGCATGCTCGAATGCGGAAAAACTCCCCTCTTCACCCCCTTTCCCCGGCCGAGACCCCCTGGGGAGGTTCCTCCGGCTGGTTTTTGGCTCTTCTCTCCATGAGGCTTGTGTCGAGAACCTTTATAACGTTTTTAACATGGTGTCAAGACAGTAGCTTCCCAGCTATCCCTTTTTCAGCCCATATCCCAGGGCCTTGGAGACCTCGTTGGCGGAGATGAGCAACTCTCCAATGACCTGTTCCTCGCCGAGCTCCCTCAGTTGAAACTCCATGAGGGCCACTCCCAAGGCCGCTACCACATCGCCGGAGAAATCCCTCACGGGGGCTCCTATGCCCACAACCCCTTCTATTACCTCGCCCCTTTCCATGAAATATCCTAGTTCCCTGACCTTGTTGAGCCTTGAAAGGATCTCCTCTTGGTCAATAGGGCTGGCTGTGGTGATCTTCTGGGGTGGGTATGCCTTGAGGAGCCTGGCCCTCTCTTCCGGGTCCATGAAGGCGAGAAGCACGGTCCCCAACATCCCATAATGAGGGGGCCTTTTGAGACCCATGTAGGACGATACCTTTATGAGGCTGTGAGTCTCCCTCTTGTCAATATAGAGAAGATGATCCTCCCTTATTATCCCGAGGAGGACAGTCGCCTTTAATCTCTCTGAGAGCCTGTTCATTTCAGGGGATGCTGCTTTCCGGAGGGACAGGGATTCGTAGACCAATCCCCCAAGCTCCAAGAGCTTGAGGCCCAGACTGTAAGAGGAAACCTCTGGATCGTACGCGAGGAATCCCGCCCTCTCCAGGGTCTTGACTATTCGGAAGGCCGTTGGTTTGGGAAGGCCGGTCTCGAGGGAAATTTGGTCCAGGGAGAGCCTCTCCTTCCCAGGCGAGAAGAGTTCCAATATCCTTATTGCCTTCTCCAGGACCTTTATGGTCGGCCTTTCCTGGCCTGAGGATCCCTTTTGGGGTCTCGTGGCCTTTGGACCCTTTCCTCCCAAGGGAGGGTCTCCTTTGAAATCTCGCTCAAGGGAAGCTTCTGGAAAAAAAGCGCTTCAGATCCCCAAATTCCATGCACCTTGCTGGGCACACTGAAACGCAAGCTGGTCTTTCACCCTTCTCGGTCCTTTGAAAGCACAGGTCACATTTCTCGGCCACGCCTTTCTCCGCATCGAAGCCCATAGCTCCAAAGGGACAAGCCTCCATGCAGGCCTTGCATCCTATGCATTTCTCTTTGTCGAGAAAGACGATCCCCTTCTCCCTCTTTATGGCTCCGGTGGGGCAAGACTCCAGACAGGGAGGTCTGAAGCAATGCCTGCAATATATTGGTTCGAATCTGGGAGTTCTCTCTAGGATTCTTATCCTGTCCGCGCCAGGAGGAAGATCGTGCTCCTGCTTGCATGCCACCTCACAAGCGTGGCAGCCCACACAGTCCCCTTCTCGTATCCTGAGGCCCAAGATCATGGCTTCAATCTCCTTCCTCGCACTTCTCTATATTGCAGATCAGTACTCTCAAGTTGGTCGCCCCCATTGGCTTGTCATAGTGGGCTGGGTCGTTGTCCGTGAGGATGTTCACGTTGGATACGTCAAAGCCGTAGCCGGGGGCTTCCATTTCGGGATACCACCAGCCGTGCTCAGCAGCGATTACCCTCGGATCCACAATGTCCGTGACCTTTGCCCTCTGTTTTATCCTTCCTCTCGGGCTCGAAATCCAGACCCAGTCGCCGTTCTTGATGCCGTGGCGGGAGGCTGTATCGGGATGGATCTCGCATATGGGTTCCGGCCTTATCTCTCTCAACCAGGGGATTTGTCGGTTCGCCGAGTGGAAAAACACAGGAATCCTCTGGCCAGTAGTGAGAATGTAAGGATACTTGTCCATGAGCTCCGGGGTCGAATATGGGCTTTCGGGGATTTCCCTGTATGTGGGTAGGGGATCGTATCCCCATTTCTCGAATGTGGTGCAATAGAGCTCGACTTTGCCCGTGGGGGTGGAAAATCCCTTGGTAAGATACTTCTGGTACTCCATCTTCCCTTTCAGATAACCCATCTCCTTGAAATCGCTCCATTTGAGGCCCGATGGTTCCAACATGTAATCTAGCGCCTCTTCCATGGTGTTCCACCACTGCGTCTGACCCATCCTCTTTCCCAGGAGCATGAATATCTCATGGTCTTGCTTGCATTCTCCCACAGTAATGCACTTTCTCCTCGCCACAACGTAACCGTGCCTCTTCCAGAAATCCCCCACGTAATCTTGCTCTATCCAGGTAGCTGCTGGGAGGAAGACATGGCCGAGTTCAGCCGTGGGCGTTAGGAAGAAGTCTATTGTTGCCAGGAACTCCACCTGGGAGAGGGCCTCGTAAACTTCCCGGGAGTTTGCCCTCGTTACAACGGGATTCGTGCCACAGAGGAGCATCCCTCTGACCTTGTAAGGCTTCCCCTTGAGAATCGCATCCCACACGTGCTTGGGGCTTACCAAGGCGACCCTGGCCGCGAGCTTGTTTTCGTCCGCTCCCAGCATTTTTTCCTTCTTCTCCTTAGGGAGGGCCTTATGGAGGGCAACCTCTGTCACTGTTCTTACAGGAGGAGGGACGAAGAACACGTTTCCTCCTTTGACATCCAGGTTTCCAGTGACCGCCATTAGGGCCACGAGGAGCCTATTGCTATCTGTGCAATTCAGTGTCTGCTCGATGGGGACCCCCCATTGGATGCAAGCCGGCTTTGTCTTGGCGTAGAGCCTAGCTGCCGAGACTATTTTTTCCCTCGGGATCCAGGTTATGGCTTCGACTTTATCCAAAGGCCACTGAGCCACTCTTGCCCGGAACTCCTCCCACCCATGAACGTACGAAGAGACGAATTCCTCGTCGTAAAGCCTCTCTTCCAAAATCACATGGAGCATTCCCAGAGCTAGGGCAGCATCCGTCCCAGGCCGTAACTGCAGGTGAATGTCAGCCCGCTCCGCCAAATACACTCTTCTGGGGTCCACGGTTATGAGCTTCGCTCCCTTCTGGAGGGTCTTGAGAAGCTTGACACCTTTGTATTCATCCGGGTTGGTCCAAGGAGCATTGTTCCCCCACACCATTACTAGGGCTGGTTCTCCATCATAGTCGCACACAGGAAGGTTCCCGCAGGTAACCAAGCAAGCACCGATCCTCGACACGTAACACATGTGTCCTGCGGTTATGACGTTGGGAGTGCCGAGGAGATTGGCAAATCTGTAAAGGAAGCTTTCGTAATCCCTTCCTGTGCCTTGGCCTATGCAGATGGCCTCAGGACCACTTTCCTCTATTATCCTCTTGAACTTTTCCGTTATGGTATCCAAGGCTTCATCCCAGCTCACCTTGGCCCATTTCCCGTCCACTTTTTTCAACGGGGATGTGATCCTTTTGGGATGGTAGACCAGCTGTTTTATGGCCAGGGCTTTGGAGCAAAGGGTCCCCTCGCTTATGGGGGAGTCGGGGTCAGGCTCCACTTTGAGGAGCCTTCCGTCCTTCACATGGGCAATGACTCCACATCCTCCGTGACAGCTACGGCACGCTGTCCTTATCTTCTGAACTTCCTCCATCTGGCACCTCCGTAACGGGAGTCAAAAAATCCAGGATCCTGAGGAAGGCCAGGATCACCTCTGCGTTCCTTCTCACAGAGGGGCATCCGCGAGCCAGATCTATGAGTCGCAGAGCACTCCCTTTCATCTCCTCTATTTCCTCCCTCATTTCTAGCAAGCTCATTGCTTCTCCCGCAGGTCCTTGAATCGCCTAGCTTTTAACGTATATCTGGGGAGGGTCCCCCTTGGGACGATATCCACCTGGAATGTAAGGTTGGTCTTGACCTTGATCCTCGTGGAAAGACTCTGTGCCAGCTCGGCTGCCTTTTCCTTTCCCAATTCCGCGACGGGCTCTGCCCTCAAAACAACATGGTCCATTGCTCCGGGACGACTCACCACGATCTCATACTCTCCTATTTCGGGAAACTCGGCCCTGAGGAGTTCCTCTATGCTTTTGGGAGAGAAGAGAACACCCCTTATCTTTCTCAGATCATCTGCTCTACCCACCACCTCCAAGATCTTCTGCGAGGTCCTCCCACAGGAGCACGACTCAGGACCTTTCACCACCAAGTCGTTGGTGTTGAATCTTATGGCCGGGAAAGACTCTCTTCCGAGGGGAGTTACCACCGCAAGGCCAGTCTCTCCTACGCTCACTTCTCTCAGTGGATCATTGGGGTCGAGGATCTCCACTAGGAAAAAGGGCTCTACGATGTGGAGGCCCTTTTTTTCCGAGCACATCCCCGCCCAGCCACATACCTCTGTGCCGCCTATGTGATCGAAGACTTCGCAGCCATAGGCTCCCTCCAACATCTTCCTTGTCGCTTCGGGCATGGGCTCCCCCGCACAGAGGATCCTCTCGAGCCCCAGCTCTTTGGGATCTACCCCCATGGCCTTTGCCTCCTCGGCCATATGGAGGCCGTAGGTGGGGGTGCACATCATAGCATTGGCTTTCACTTCCTGTATCTTCTGGATCCTCCCTCTGGTGTCCAAGGCGCCACCAGGCACCACCTCACACCCTAGTTTCTCAGCTGCATAGTGGGCCTCCCAGAACGCGACATACACGTTGTACCCAAAGGGCAGGAACACTCTGTGACGCTCCCTGAAGCCTGCCATATAAAGAATGTGACACCAGACCTCGACCCTCCACTGCCAGCTCTCATAAGTTTCGGGAACGTATACAGGCCTTCCGGTGGTGCCGCTCGTCTGCCTGAAGGTGGTGACTTTGGCCATATCCACAGCCAAGATGCCACCATAGGGATGGGGCCCAATTTCCTGAAATGCCCTGAGGTCTTCTTTGGTTGTTAGGGGAATGGCCTTGAGATCCTCCCTGGAGTTGATGCTTCGTGGATCGATGTCGGATAGCTTCTCCCTGTATAGGGCGCAGTGGGACCTGGCAAAGGCCAAAAGTTCTCTGAATCTGGCGAGTTCCACCATCTCTAACTGAACCCTGGAAAGGGTCTCGAGATGGGGGCTCCAGAACTCCTGGCTCACGTTTCACCATGTGAAATTGGATTTCGCATTATCGTAAGTTGTCTTGGTGTTTTTGTCAAGAAAAAAAGTGCCCGAACACCTTGCAAAGCGCCCATGGCCCACCCCGTCACTTGAGAACAAAAGAGGGAGACCCGTGGAATCTTATCGAATCGAGAAGCCTCTGTATTTTCCCGGGCCTTGGACCCAGTTGGAAACCGACGGAGAAGGTCGCATTATGATTCTCCAGATCTGGGCCGAGGGTATATAATCACTGGTTGGGGGATTGAGGGTGAAGATGATCAGGACCCTGTCGGCTTTGCTTTTGGTCTCATGGTTTGTGGTTCCCTCGTGGAGCTGGGCCATGAGGTGTCAGGGAAGGGTGGTATCCGTGGGAGACAAGAGTTACGAGGTTCTCGCCAAGTGCGGGCCACCCTCTTACGTGGAACGCCGCTACGAGGATCGGCTCGAGGTATCAAGCGGCGGGCTGTACATATACGATCCAGTGGAGAGGCGCTATAGCAGGCCGTGGGTCGTGGAGCACGTCCTCATAGAGGAGTGGACCTACAACTTTGGGCCTCATGACCTCCTGTACCATCTCAAGTTCGAAAACGGGGTTCTCGAGACGATCCGTACCGGGCCTCACGGTTTTTGAATGGTCGGTCAAGCGATCGGCTGACGCGAGGGAGTGCGAAGGCGCGAGTCCCAAAGGCGCGGCCCCACCATCTGTCACGGGCAACAGTTTCCCGGGGCGCAGAAGGAAGACGTCCTTGCCGAGGCAAGCCACAAGATTACGCAAGTGGTGGTTTTCTCCGAGGCACGCAGGAATCTCCTCTGAAAGGGAGGGAAGTACGCGCGACAGGAGATGTCGCAACCGCCTGGGGTCGCATCGGTAGTAGCGGCCAATATGAGAAGATCCCTATGGGGAGCCCAGGCCCATCCTCCCGGGCGTGCCGAGCCCGCCCCTCCGCGACGAGGCCAAGCCCAGCGCGGGACGCCTAACGGGGAAGGCCCGGATACGACGCGAGAAGTGATTTTCTCGGAGGGGCGCGGTCTCCGCGCCCGTGTGGCAAGGCCGTACGCTAGCCCGTGCATGGCATGACCAGCGAGGAGTAGGCGAAAGGCCGGTGGCCTAGCGGGGGCATACCCGGGTGAAGCCTAGCGCGTCATTGCGGGCGTGCGGAGCCCGCCCCTCCGCGGGGAGGCCAGGCGCAGCGCCGGTCGCCTAGCGGAAAAGCCCCCAGATGACGCGAAAGGCGGTCTTCTCGGAGGGGCGCACTCTGTGCGCCCGCATTGCGAGGCCATGCGTATACCCATACGTCCCATTACCCGAGGTGACCAGGCGGCTGGCCCGTGACCTGATGGGGAGATGGCTCGGTCAAGCCTTTGCCATCTTGA